>Ga0307378_10000473_pt1 | contig 71526 bp, 68 predicted proteins | sample UN1MG_FD_202238 | JGI IMG/M metagenome (GOLD analysis project Ga0307378, IMG submission 202238) | Soil microbial communities from Risofladan, Vaasa, Finland - UN-1 | ecosystem: Environmental > Terrestrial > Soil > Coastal area > Acid sulfate soil | place: Finland: Risofladan, Vaasa | collected... | reverse complement strand
GATCTCGAGCCCATTGCGCCGGAAACCCTCTGTGAGATCCATTCACCGGAGATGATAGAGCGGGTGAAGGCGACGGGGAACTACGACGGGGCGCTTTATTCGGCAGCGGGCACCGTTGCAGCGGCAACGAAGATATGCTCGGGGGAGATCACCAATGCCTTTGTTTTTACCGGATACGGTGATCATCACGCCGGCAGCACCTACTTCGGTGGAGGGTGCTACTTTAATGGCGCAGCGCTCGCAATCAGCGAGATACGGAGGAAGTTTCCCATCAGACGCTTCGCCATCATTGATACCGATGCCCACCACGGCGACGGAACGTGGGAGTTGTTTGAGAATGACCGTGAGGTCCTCTACCTCTGCTTGTGTACCGGCAACTCCCGAGAGCACAACAACAACGTGAATATCCATGTACCTCCCCACACTACTGACTCCCACTACCTGAACCTGACAGAGCAAGCATTCCACAAGTGGATTGAGACCTTTCACCCGGAGATCATATTCTGGAATTGGGGCTACGACGGCACAGCCGGTGAATATGGGGATTTGGGGCTCAGCCCTGAGGTGCACCTTAAGCTGACAGCACAAATAAAGAAACTGGCTCAGGAGGCCTGCTCTGGTCGATTGATAATCGTTTTATGCGGCGGAAGCCGAAGAGACCTTGCTCGTTTCCTTATCCCCCGAATCATAAAAACCCTGATAGGTTAACGATCGATTGTAATTGTTGTTATTCTATTGGCAATCTGGTATAAGACTTTTATAAGCCATCTCTTTTCCTCCCACTCATAACTCAAAGACTTGGGCAATCGGATTCTTAGGGTGAGACCAATTATCAACCACGCCCAGAGGGCGTGGTATGATGAAGCCCCTCGAAGGGGGCAAGAAGCGCTACTTGAAACACAGCTTCAGAAAAACACCCTTGATAGGCGTGCGGCATCTTCTTTATGAAGATGGAGGGAAGTTTAAACGCGTTATTAGCTACTGCGAATTCGACTCAACTGTCATTATTGCCCCATATTGTCAATCCTCCTTCTATGTACGTTTTGCATTTGGAGTATCTGCGGGGCAAATCTGTTTCCCCGGATAGGTGGAACCTTTTGGATCGCACGGCCATAGCCCGTAGTCTAACTAAGGGCAGTTATTTTCCGCAGAGCTGATCCCTATGAGACAGAAAGACCACACAAAGAACAAAATCATCAAAGTCGCTCTCGAGCTCTTTGTGCGGCACGGTTCTCATGGAACGTCCATTAATGACATCACCCAAAAGGTGGGGTGACGAAGGCCGACTTTTACTCGCATTACAAAAGCAAGGGCCAATTGCTCCTGACGATCATTAATGAATACGAAACTCACTACATCGACCAAGTGATTCGGGAGGTCACCGAACATGCGTCCGATCCAGCAGGAAAACTCCATCGTGCGATCAGTTTCGGTGCAGATTTTGCGGTGAAAAACTTAGACTTATGCCTATACCTGGGCTGCATGACTGGTGAACTGAATGCGGACGTGAATTTTCTGCTGGCTCTAAAGAAGTGTATGACAAATACCGTCAATTCCTCAGAGATATCATCACTGAGGGAATCCGAAATGGGCTCATAAATAAGCAGTATGATCCTGAGTTGACGGCTTCAACTTTCATGGCGTTTCATCAAGGTGTTTTGTATCAGTGGAGTCTTTATCGTTCCCAACCAGATGGCAGAAAATATATTAAAAACTATTGTAGAGTGCTCATGAACGCTTTAGTGGCCTGAGGTCTGGCAGCCCTCTAACTTCAGATGATTCATTGGCAAAAAGGAGGTTTACGAGTGAATTTTCAATTGACCAAAGAGCAGAGGGATATCAAGAAAGCCGCACGGAAATTTGCTGAAGGAGAAATCAGGGATATCGCCCGAGAGTATGACCAAAAGGAAGAGTTTCCCATGGATCTGTGGAAAAAGGCGTGCGATCTGGGTTTTGTGGGCGTCTATATTGATAGAGCATACGATGGGCCCGGCCTCGGGTATTTCGAAGCCGCTCTCGTCATGGAGGAATTCTGGCGGGTGGACCCGGGATGCGGTTGCGTGCTGCTGACAGCCTTTGGGACTGAGCTGATTCAAAACTTCGGCACAGAGGAGCAGAAAAAGAAGTATATTCCTCCCATCCCTCAAGGAAAGTCGATCATGGGGGCAGCCGTTACCGAACCCGATGCAGGCAGTGATATCTTCGGCATCAAAACGGCGGCGGTAAGGGATGGCGATGAGTATGTGATCAACGGCTCCAAGATGTTCATTACCAATGGCAGCATTGCGGACTACCTCAATGTTTTCTGCCTGACCAACCCAGAGGCACACTCCCGGTATGAGCGGTATTCCATATTCGTCGTAGAAACCAGCAGCCCGGGCTTCAAAGCAAAGAAACTCAAGGGGAAGCTGGGCATTAGGGCTTCAGATACAGCGGAAATAGTCCTCAATGGTGTGAAAGTTCCAAAGGACAATCTCATTGGAGGAAAAGAGGGCCAGGGTTTTGTTCAAGTCATGGACCTTTTCAACATTAACCGGGTAATGGCGGCAGCCCAAGGTGTCGGCGTGGCGCAGGGGGCCTTGGATCAAGCCATCAATCATGTAAAACAGAGAAAGGCCTTCGGTCAGTCCATAGGAAAATTTCAGGGCATCCAGTTCAAGCTTGCGGAGATGGCCATGATGATTGAAGCGTCTCGACTCCTTACATACCAAGCTGCCTGGCTCATCGACAACGGGAAGAATGATCCCAAACTAATTGCTATGGCGAAATGGCTGGCCGGAGAGACGGGCGTAAGGGTCACGGATGATGCCCTCCAGATGCACGGAGGTTACGGCTATATAAACGAATATGACATCGAGCGTTTCTATAGAGATGCCAAGATTGTGGAGATTTACGAGGCTACGAAGGAGATGGAGAAACTGACCATAGCACGTCAACTGCTCGGAAAGTTTTAGTCATTCGCCTCAGAGGATAAAGAGTGCGGATGTTTTGTTTTAAACCCCAAATCTCTTTATTCTCGCTGCTCTCTGATTTAAGAGAATATTATAACGTAATCTTTCGGAGATAACAGATGGATATCAAGAAGGTAGCCGTTGTAGGGTGTGGGGCTATGGGCTCAGGAATCGTTCAGGTCGTGCTGCAAAGTGGCTACGAAGTTATCGTACGGGAAGCCGACCAGCCTTTACTAGAAAAGGGCCTAGGCAAAGTAAAAGCTTCCTTTGAAAAAGTTCTTGAAAAGAGGGCTATGACCGAGGAGAACATAGATGCAACGCTGAAACGACTCACAGGGACGGTTTCTCTGGATTCTCTTGCGGATTGTGAGCTGATTATCGAGGCCGTTTTCGAGGATCTCCAGATAAAGATAGACTTGTTCAAGGAGTTGGACATGGTTTGCAGAAAAGACGCGGTTTTTGCCAGCAACACATCTTCTCTTTCGATAACCCAGATGGCTGCATCCATATCCAGGAAGGAGCGGTTTTTGGGGATGCATTTTTTCCAGCCAGCGCCGGTCATGCCTCTTGTGGAAGTTGTTAGAACCATATCCACAGCGCCTGAAATACTGCAGACGGCTCTCAGTTTCGTCAAGTCGCTGGGTAAGGTGCCGATTCTTGCCAAGGATCAAGCAGGCTTTATTGTTAATCTTCTTCTTACCCCATTCATGCTGGATGCGATGCGTGCAGTATCGAACGGTGTCGCGAGCATTGAGGATATTGACAAGGGGATAAAATTGGGACTCAACCATCCCATGGGTCCCTTGATGCTTGCAGATTACATTGGGCTTGACCTCATCTTCAACGCCGGTAACGTGATGTTCGAAGAGTACAGAGAAAGCCGGTATGCACCCCCTCCGGTGTTAAGAAAGATGATAATGATGGGTTATCTTGGACTCAAAACCAAAAGGGGCTTCTACGACTGGTCCGACCCAAAGAACCCCAAGCCTATGGATCTAAACGCTTGAATTCTAAAGTGGCAATCGGACTTTTTTTCTGAAAGCAATATGAATCCAGCATTCTGATGAAATGGCATTCATTAGCAGAGGGACGAAATGGAACTATGAAATGGATTAATGAGAAAGTGCATGAAACGGAAGTGTTACTTCCTAAGGTCCCAGGACGTGAAAATGGAGTATAAAAATCTAGTATATATGACAAGTGAACGGCTCACCACCATCACAATCAATCGACCCAAGTCATTGAATGCTCTAAATTACGAGACGCTGGGAGAATTAAAGGATGCCCTTACAAGGGCAAAGAACGACCCCGAGACGAAAGTGGTCCTGGTCACCGGGGCAGGAGAAAAAGCTTTCGTAGCCGGTGCAGACCTCAATGAGTTAGCACTTTTGAATCCCATGACCGGCAAGGAAGTCTCGGAAAAAGGCCAAGCCCTCTTATGGTTGTTGGAGAACCTCGGGAAGCCAACAATTGCCGCCGTGAACGGCTTTGCCCTAGGAGGAGGGACCGAACTCGCCCTTGCATGCACTATGCGTGTCGCATCACCCAATGCGAAGTTTGGTCTTCCCGAGGTTGGACTGGGGTTTATCCCAGGCTATGGGGGGACACAGAGGCTTTCGAGGTTGGTGGGGAAAGGAAGGGCCATGGAGATCATCCTGTCGGCTGAACCCATCGATGCGGAGGAAGCCTATCGCATCGGCCTAATTAACAAAATCTTTCCGAAAGAATCTCTCATAGAGGATTCGAGAAAGTTTGCCCAAAAATTTTCTCAAAAAGGAGCAATCGCCCTTCGTTTAGCCATGGAAGCCGTCCATTATGGGCTGGAAATGTCTCTTGAAAAGGGATTAGAGTTGGAAGCATCTCTAGCAGGTTTAACGTGGTCCACAGAGGATGTAAGGGAAGGAACTAAGGCTTTTCTTGAGAAAAGAAAACCGATTTTCAAAGATAGATAATGGAGGTGGAGACTATGAAGGATGTTGTTATTGTGAACGGGACAAGGACAGCCATTGGGGCTTTTGGTGGAGCCTTGAGGGATGTTCCACCTTTAGATTTGGCCCAGCACGTGATCAAGGAGGTACTGAGATGCTCAAATGCTCAGCCTGAGTGGATCAACAAGGTCATATTCGGCTGCAACTTTGCACCGATCGAACAGAATGTTGCCCGCAACGCAGCGTTCATGGCAGGAATTCCGAAGGAAGCGCCCGGGTTTACTATTAACAGTACGTGCGGCGCTTCCCTCCAGGCCATCATTTCAGGAGCTCAAGCCATTCAGTGCGAGGAGGCAGAAATTGTTTTGGCCGGTGGCGTGGAGAGCATGAGTAATGCGCCTTATATCATGCATTCGGCACGGTGGGGGCAACGTCTGCGGCATTTAGAAGCATACGATTTAGTTTGGAGAGGCATGCAGGAACCTTTTATCGGCGTCGGCATGGGGCTAACGGCTGAAAACCTTGCAGAAAAGTATGGGATATCCAGGCAGGAGCAGGATGAGTTCGCTGTCCTGAGCCACAAAAGAGCAGCGAAAGCGATCGATGAGGGAAAATTTGGAGCGGAGATAACTCCATTTGAAATCCAGCAACGCAAGAGGGATCCTATCATTTTTGATACAGATGAACATGTCAGGCGAGATGCTAATTTGGAAACCATGGCCAAGCTTCCTGCCGTATTCAAAAAAGACGGCACGGTTACGGCTGGAAATGCATGCGGCATGAATGATGCTGCTGCTGCAGTTATCCTGACACACCTGGATAAGGCCAAGGAACTAGGGTTAAAACCGCTCGCAAAAATCACGGCATACCATGTTGCGGGGGTTGATCCTGATTATATGGGCATAGGGCCGGTCCCTGCCATTCAAGGCGCGTTGAAAAAAGCACAGCTACATCTCAGTGACATTGAAAGGTTCGAGATCAATGAGGCCTTTGCTGCCCAGTATCTTGCCTGTGAAAGAGAATTAGGCCTTGATCGGAATAAAGTGAATCTCTATGGAAACGGTATTGCCCTCGGGCACCCTGTGGGAGCCACAGGCTGTCGGTTGGTGGTCACACTCCTTTACGAAATGGTTGCCGAGAGTATCGGCCTCGGGGTTGCCTCCCTGTGTGCTGGCGGGGGAATGGGCTTTGCTATTATCCTGGAGAGGATAGCATGAACCGATTAGAGAGCAAAATAGGTTGGGAATAAGATGGAACAAAGGGTCATTTTTGTCACCCGGCCAAGATCGCCACCTGTGGTTCATTTCATGCCACTAATTTACTGGGGGTGCTGACCGGGCTATTATTAACCCAAATAAACGAGGAGGATTGGAAATGAGAAGAAAATTATTTCAAGGCAAAATGGTGGTATTCATGGGTATGGTCGTTTTGGCAGTACTTGCAGGCGTTATACCGTTATCTCTAATGGACACCCCAGCATCGGAAGCAGCAGGAGTAACGCTTACCGGTGAGACGTGGACGCCCACGATGAGCCCTCCAGCGAGACTGATAGGTCCGGAATTTGCTAAGGGTCTGGAGCAGGCGACTGGCGGTATGGTAAAAACGAATTGGCACACTTCATCAGCGTTAGGCCCAGTGCCGGAACTCTATACACGGCTCGTCCAAGGTATTATTGATTGGGGCCAGTTTAATATTGGATACACACCGGGTGTCTTCCCACTGACTGAGATGTTTGAACTACCCATGCGGTGTCCCTCAGAGGAGATATTTGCAAAGGCCATGATTGAGATATACAAGAAGGGATATTTAGATAAGGACTATGACAACGTAAAATTTCTATATTTCTACGGCATTGGTCCATACCAGCTTTGGAGCAATGTTAAGATTACCAATACACAAGGTCTAGTAGGGAAAAAGCTGAGATGTCCATCTCCAACGTATGTGGCGGCAAGCAAAGCCCTTGGCGCAGTACCCGTGAGCGTACCGGCAGGAGAGATATATACCGCTCTGCAAAAGGGGATAATAGACGGCACCTGGGCCTGCGGAGACATGGCAGTTGCTTTCAAAATTGGTGAGATAGCAAAGTATGTAATTATGACAAACCTTGGAACGACTACACAGACATACGCAATGAATAAAACCCCCTTTAAGGCATTGCCTGAAGCAGGCAAGCAATATATAGAAGACAACTGGGAGAAACTTTCTCTATTTGGAGCCCGTACCTTTCACGAATATAACGGAAAGGGCTTGGCATCTGCGCGCAAAAATAAAGTGGAAATAGTTGAGTGGAGCGAAGCAGAATTGAAAAAGATGGACGAGATGGTTTCTACTGTATTTAGCACGTGGGTCGCTAAAATAGAGGCGAAAGGGCTTCCCGGGAAGAAGGCGCTTACAGATTTTTACCAAACCTTGGAAAAATTGGGAGTTAAAGAGCCGTTCGTCTTGCCGCGATAGTGAAGTTCCCTGCCCATACAGTAAGGACGGGGAAAGGAAATTTTATGCTGACTGTGTCCCTTCCTGGGCCGTGCTTGTCCAGCTGGGAAGGGACACCCGCTGGCCTAGGGACGATACCGAGAAATTTGTATGCTTAAAAAAAGTGAGACATTAGCTAAGGGCGTTAGTTTAATGAATAGCGCGCTCAAATATGTTTGTGTGAGTTTATTGTTTTTTATGATGGCGCTCGGTACAGTTGACGTCATAGGCAGATACTTATTCAACAAGCCCATCCTTGGGACACTCGAGGTTTTCGAGATTCTCCTGCCCGCGATAGTTCTTCTCGGGTTGGGTTATACTCAGGAAAACAGAGGACATGTGACCATGGAGCTTTTGGTTTTACAGTTGTCTCCCCGAACAAAGACTATCTTAGATATTGTTACTAATGGCTGTGCGCTTTTTATTTCAGTCCTAATCCTTTGGCGAGGGTGGATTTTAACTACTATGTATTGGCGTATGGGTAGAACAATTCCAACTATTGATATACCTATGTTTCTTCCCCAACTTTTCGTGCCCTTGGGAGCTTTAGTACTGAGCCTTGTGCTGATGGTCCAAATGCTTGAATATATAATTCAGCTCAAAAAAGGGAATTAAGGTGCCCCCTTTACTGATTGGCGTCATAGCAATAATTGCTTTCCTTTTGTTAGCATTATTGGGCCTACCTCTTGGTTTTTCTTTTATTTTGGTGGGCTTCGGGGGGATGTTTCTTCTGAAGGGTTTGATGCCAGCGTTAAATCTTCTCGGTGGGAATCCTTATGCTCAGGTAGCCTCTTTCGTTCTTTGTGCCGTTCCCTTATTTGTTCTCATGGGTCAGTTAGCCTTCTACTCCGGAATCAGCAAAAGCCTTTTTGATGCTGCTTACAAGTGGATGGGAAGGCTTCCTGGAGGGCTGGCCGTGGCGACAATGGCAGCCTGTACCGGTTTTGCAGCCTGCACCGGTTCGAGCCTAGCTTCGGCAGCTACGATGGGGTCGATTGCTTACCCTGAAATGAAAAGATACAAGTACCACTCTCGGTTGGCAACCGGCACGATTGCCGCAGGAGGAACTTTGGGGATCCTCATACCCCCGAGTACCATCTTCATCATCTTAGGAATTATTACCGAAACCAATATAGCAGCCTTATTTATCGCTGGGATTTTGCCCGGGTTATTACTTGGGGCGTTGTTTATACTGTTAATATTTGTTATGTGCAAAAGGAATCCTGTCTTAGGTCCTCCTGGAAAGGCCTTTTCCTGGAAAGAGAGGTTTCAATCCTTAACAGGTATTTGGGGGATGCTGGGGCTTTTTGTCCTGGTAATAGGCGGCTTATACTTTGGTATTTTTTCTCCCTCCGAGGCGGGATGTATCGGTGCTTCCGGAGCCTTTGCTCTTGCTTTGATTAAACGCATGCCCTTTTCCAGTTTTATTTCTGCGTTTAAAGAATCTGCCCAAATTACTTGTTACATGTTATTTATCCTTATTGGGGCGAGCATCTTTAATATTTTCCTCGGCATAGCAGGTGTCCCGGCTGTGGTGAGTAATTGGACAACAGGGCTTCCTGTTCCACCAATTGGAATTGTCCTGGCAATGCTTCTTTTGTATATTCCTCTCGGCATGTTTCTGGATACACTTGGCATGATTTTGCTTACTGTACCTATCTTCTTCCCTGTTATTGTTCAATTAGGCTTTGACCCTATATGGTTTGGTGTCCTGATGTGTATGATGACGGAATTAGGCATGATCACTCCGCCTGTGGCGATCAATGCTTTCATTGTTCAAGGGGTGACCGGTGTCCCTATGGTGGATATTTTCCGAGGGATAATCCCATTTTTTTTCGTATATTTAATAGTCATAGGATTGATAGTTGCTTTTCCCGATATCGCCCTCTTTCTGACCAGATTGATGGGGTGATAAGGCTCCGAACTCGCTTAAAGATGTGATACCGGTATCCGCACTGCCACACCGAGCATGCCTGCCAGGAAAAAGCTGTGTTAAGATATATTGAGATTCTCTTGGCAGCGTTTCATAATGGTGATGTGGCTATGCTTCAATTGATGTGTGCTTCAAGTGAGATGAAATCTCTGCGCACCAAAGGGAGGAGGCACAGCTCTCATTGCAAATGCGGAAACAGCTTTCAGATATAGCAGAAATAGCCTATCGGAGGTCAAATGGAAAAGGTTCAGACAAAACATAAATTGGTAGAGGTGACAACATCTTGGGGTTACAACGAAACGGTATACGCGGACAGACCCAGGAACCTTGCCGAGTTGCTGGCTAATACGGTGGCCCAATACGGGGACTCAGAAGGGATCATCAGTCCTGATTCTCGGTTAACTTATAAACAGTTTGCTTCTTTAGTGGATCATGTCTCATCGGGGCTTTACCATAAATATGGAATCAGAAAAGGAGACAGGGTTGCCTTAATGCTGAAGAACGGATGGGAGTTCTCCGTAGGCTTTTTTGCTTTGATGAAGTTAGGAGCCACCGCCGTGCCGTTGAACATTGCCTATAAGGGAGAAGAGGCCGCTTTTCAGCTGAATGATTCGGGTTCGATCATGCTCATTGTGGACCCAGAATTTCGTGATGTCATAACTGAAATTAGGCCAGAAATTGGAGAGGTAAGGAACATTTGCGCTACCGATACAGGAGAGTTTCTGGAATTACTCGAAGAGAAAGAATACAAGGCAGTTAATGTTCAACTGGACGAGATGGATAGCGCGGTCATCATGTATACTTCAGGAACGACCGGGAGGCCTAAAGGAGCTGTGCTATCCCATAAAGGTTTAATTGCTGAGGCTATGTGTACTTCAGAGTTGTTGGACTGGCACGCAGGGAGAGATAAGCACCTGTGCCCAGTGCCTTTATTTCATGTCACAGGGCTCGTTATGAATTTTTGCGGTTCTGTGTACGCAGGGGTTCCTGTGGTGTTTATGAAGAAATTCACTGCTGCAGATGCTCTCAAAATCATGGAAGAAGAAAAGATTACGACTATGATAGGCGTACCAACAATCATGTGGTTAATGCTCAATGTGCCAGAATTTGATCACAACAACCTAAGATCTTTTCGCTGTTTTGCAGCGGGTGGCTCAGCAAGTCCTGAGGAGTTGTTGAAAGCTTGTAGAGACAAATTGCAAGGATTCGAGCTTTGTCCAGGCTATGGGCTGACTGAAGCCTGCGGCATGGTTTTAACAACAGTCAGCCTCGATGATGCCTTGAGCCATAAGGGCTCAGTTGGTCGTCCCCTCCCACTCATAGAGACCAAAGTCGTTGACAGTTCAAAAGGGGAGCTACCTCTTGGCGAGCCAGGAGAACTTTTAATTAGGGGCTGTCTGGCCTTGAAAGAATACTGGAATAATCCGGAGGCAACCCGAAAAACCCTTGTTGACGGCTGGGTACACACTGGAGATATAGCCAAAATGGATGAAGAAGGCTACGTTTATATTCTTGATCGAATCAAGGATATGATTAACCGAGGCGGTGAGAAAATCTGGAGTCTTGAAGTTGAAAATGTGTTGTATCGAAATACTAAAATACTGGAGGCGGTGGTTGTTGGAGTACCCGATACCATTTTTGGGGAAGAGGTCAAAGCAGTTATTGTACTTAAACCAGATGCGAAAGCAACGCCAGAGGAGATTCAGGAGTTCTGTAGCCGCTTTTTGGCCAAGTATAAAGTTCCAAAGTACGTTGAGTTTAGGGAAACTCTACCGCGAAATCCCGCTGGCAAAGTAGTAAAGGGCGAACTAAAATAAGAGTAATGTTTGATTTGGTTCATTCGGAGATTAAATGGACTCACAGAAAGTTGCTTTAGTAACAGGGGCTGCCAGAAGCATTGGGAGGGTAATTGCAATTGAGTTGCACGGCTCATCACCTCTCTCATCACGTGCTGGGCCAAACTCGAGGGGGAAACCGAGCGCAAGGCTCCACCAAAATCTCCAATAGCAGTTCTCACCGCGCTAGCCATCACGATCTCTTTTGTCTCGCACTACCTCCTTTGTGTGTTTACATAAGATATTAAGAGCTTCCGCACGCAGAAACAACGTTTCGACTTAACGCCAAGGTCTTCAATCCCTACTAATCGGTTTAAGAGAGGCAGCAGGGCGGACCTAGTTTATTGATACTCCTCAAATCTGATAACCAGGCGGCTGTGTGATATCTATACCCTTTTTTCCACCTGAATGCCACATCATTATAGCCTATACGACATGTCTGCCGGCTGCAGCTTCGATGAAACACACGAGGGGTAGTCCGGCAACGGCCCATACGTGGGATCTTCTTCCCACCCCGGTATCTTTGCAGCCCTCTTGGCCGCCGCCTTATACTTTCCCCACTCGGCACCGGCATAGACGAACATCCTCTGAGCCGCCAAAGATCCTTCTCCATGAATACTCCCTATTTGAGAATGGAGGTTCGTATGATCCTTTAATAACCTTATTGCTCGAAGCCTGTGCTCGGTTGGTATACCGGCTTTACCTCCGAGGTACTTCTCTAACCACGGACGGGTTTCCGGATTTTGCCAGTCACTGTATGTGGGTATCGTATCGGCAATACCCCCACAAATGTCATGAGCAATCTTTGCAGCCTGATGGTAGTTATCCGCGAACAAATATTTTGCGGTATTTGTGTAAACCATATTGGGGCTAACCAGATCTGAATCCGCCTGTTTTTCGCAATAGATGCAAGACGCCTTGCCTATAACACTAACAGCCTCGGTATACATGGCAAGCCAGGCCAGCTTATCCCTTATGTGAGCGTATCGCTCTATCCCGTTGTATTCAGCCATGAGTGCCGATACCCCCGTGAGCATTTCAAGTTCCGCAGTCATGCGAGAAACGCCAAACAGACGATGAAAGGTGGCAAAGGCATACGTAATATCCCTGGAAAACTTCCATTCCCCGCACATAAAAACCCGCTCCCAGGGAACGAAAACATCATCAAAGACAATCATGCACTCGGAGGCGCCATGTCCGGAAGCCGTACTCACAGGGTAATCCCAGGCAGCCTTCTCATCTGTCTCTCTCATTGGCGGTTCTGAGGCTATTATTGCAATTCCCTTCGCGTTCAGAGGAGTGGCGAAAACAACAGCATAGTCTTTGTCTTCCTCACCATGGGCCCGACAGGGCATGACGATGACTTCATTGGCGCCTGGTGTGGAGCTTATGTGCATCTTGGCTCCCCTCACAACAATCCCATCCTTTTGTCGATCAACGACCCTCACATAGTAATCCTGATGGACTTCCTGCTTTGAGGGACGAAGGCTCCTATCCCCCTTAACATCTGTCATGGCGCCCGTGATTCCGAGATCGCCCTGCTGCAAATACTTTCGATAGGCCTCCACTCGCTCAATGTAATTTGTACCCATCTGTTTATCCATCCTTTCGGCCACCACCCTTGAGGCTTCAAGGGCGTCAATGCCCATGCAGTGCAGCTGCGTTCCGCCACCTGTTCGCCACGTTGTCAGGAAAATATCCCTTCGCCTCAAGAGGTCCTCCGAACGTTTTGGCGAAATAAACAGTGCATGGACTTCTTCGACCTCTTCATTCTTCGCCACAAATAGATCGTGATACTTAGGGTCATTTGGAAAGAAGTAATCCATAGATGCGCTCTGAATGACATTCCTGAGCAGGGGGTGCGTCGTTACATCCTTTACCCTCTCCCCCAAGCAATAGATGACCCTTCCATCCCTTAGGCTCTCCAGATATTGCTCAACAGATCTAATCATATTAACCTCCCAAAAAAATTGTAAATACTCTATCCCTATCCAGCGCCATCTCTACCTTTATCTATCCCTCATGTGGATTGCACCTCCGAAGTTTCTTACATTCCCATACCCCCATCAACCATGATGACAGCACCTGTCACGTAGGAACCCTTGAAAGCCAAAAAGCTGACCACCTCTGCGATCTCATAGGGCTCCCCAGGACGGCCCATGGGAATCCGTTCGATTTCCAATTTCAACCTCTCCTCGGTATTAAAAAGAGGTGCTGTCATATCTGTTTTCAGGAACCCCGGCACAACCACATTAGCTGTGATACCTCGTTTGGCGACCTCCTTGGCCAGGGATTTCGTGAATCCAATGATGCCTGCCTTTGCTGAGCCATAAGCCGTATCGCCAGGATAGCCATGAAAACCAGCATATGATGAAATATTTATGATCCTGCCCCAGCGTTTCTCCACCATTAAAGGTACAATATGCCTGCAGCAATGAAAAGCCCCTCTCAGGGCAACATTGATCACCAAATCCCAATCTTCCGGGTCTATCTTCTGAACTCTGCCGCCCCTGTGAAGTGCTGCGTTATTCACAAGGATATCTATGCCGCCAAATTCTTCCACAGCTCGATCCACCATTGATTTCACCTGGCCCGCATCCGCAACATCGGCTTTTATGACTAAAGCGTGCCTTCCCATGTCTCTCACTTCTTCTGCCACCTTCTCGGCAGCATCCGGCCTGGATCTGTAATTGACAACAATGTCTGCGCCCTGACTCGCCAAATCCAGCGCAATAGCCCTCCCAATTCCCCTCGCCGCCCCTGTGACCAAGGCGATTTTCCTATGAGAATCCACCAGTTACCCCCTTCCATACAAAATCGTTATACCCTTTGATGGTTTTCTCTTTTTCATAACTCAAGTTTCTCACACAATTCTGGCTGCTATTTGAAGCTTACTGTCTATAAATAGTCAATCAATTAAAGCAGTCCGGGGACTTTCTCCTTTGGAATTCTAAGCGAAAGTATCTCTGTTGACGAACATATAAGGAGCTTGAAGTAGTCAATAGCGCTCCTCGCATAGGTCCTCTCGAGGATCTGATCGGCCACCTTCTCGAAGGGTATGCCAACTGCCGAGTAGATACCCTTTACTCTGAGGATGTAACCAAGGAGGATGTAGCTAATAAAGACTCGGTTGTGATTGGCGATGATGGCATCAAAGTCCTGATTCTGCACTCTACCAAAGCAAAGGAGTTGCTTACAGCCCTTAAGGAAGCGTTCGATGGCTCACCTTTTGGCATTGGTCTCTATTATCTGCTGGCTCGTGAGAGAGTCGTCGGTGCTCAGAAAATGCACCCACCTTGTGGTCCTTTTCAACCGAGAGAAGGCCTGGATTACCGTGTGAAATTCAGGTATCTGCACGACAAGAGTGCAGGTATACAGGTCGAGCGGAGGAAGGTACTGTATCTCTTCCAGTACTGCCTCTCAACAGAAACGCTTTAGGGTATACGATTGCCCCGGGTAGCGATAAAGAGCATGAGTTTGAGTTTTAGCGCGGCACGAACTGGGGCTCTGTGTGAGCCTTGCAGGAGCTGGTACCCAATCCGCACTGAAGAACCATAGCAGAATTGAATAGAGAGTTTCAACGTTCTGGCCGCCAAGAGGATAGAGGAGAAAAAGGATTTTTTCAATACAGTTTTAACGAAGCGTTCAAAGCGTTCGTAACAGTAAGCCTTTGCCGGATAGGTCTGCTCTATCCCGAATTCTGCATTCATAAAGGGATAAAGGGGTCACCGTAAAAAGCGGAACGATTATGAGTACAAGGCCTCCCTTCAAACTTATGCCGCCTGTCAGCTGAGAAAGCACTGCATGCGCTCAAAGGAGGGCAGAACGGTAAAGCAGCACCTGCTAGATGATGAGCTCGACACAATGCTCAAGAAGGCCGAAACCAGAGAAATCAAACGAAACATAGAAACCCACCAGCGCCGCTCAGAGCGCTCCTTTGACCGATCTATGAGATATGGCCTTAATTGGGCAGGTTGGCGCAGAGTATCGAGGATGCACATTCAAAATTTCCTCTTCTGTGCCACTTAAAACATCATGGTGTTGATACCCAGTCACAAGGGAAGATATCGAAAAGCAGTCCCCCAATAGGGCACACTATACAGCCGCAAAAAACCACATGAGCGCAGTTTTCCTTTGGCTGGCTGCTTCGGGAACTCTTGAGTCAATTCACTATGGGTTTCGGCTTGGCATAGATGAATTCTTTTGTTCGAAGTTGAGTTTTTGATGGGAATGTCATTGAAAAAAAGGCTTTGGGCAACAGCCTGTGAAGTCCTGCCCCCGATTTTCCTTATATTCAAACCTGCTGCCCGAGATTAAAACCGCCTGTTATGCACGGCTTTCATCTCCAATCATTCGCACGTCCTGCTTCCGGTTCGACATAAACACTATTTGCCTGTCGCTCATTCTGCTCACGGATCCTGATCGTCGTCCTTGAATCGTGCGTCTCGCCAGTCCAGGGCCGCACGCAATCCTTTTTCTTTTCGGATCTTGTTGAACCTTTCCTGTTCGTCGGTCAGTGTGGTGTCAAAAAGCACGACCAATTCCAGATTCTGATAGATGCTTTCAAGAAAACCCATATTCTCAAAAGCATGGTTTATCGCCGCCTTATTGTACTTGATGCCGACCCGGGCGATCTTGATGAGCTTACGGGCGGTCTTCTCGCACTCGCTCATGAGCTGATCATGGGGCACCACTCGGTTGATCATGCTGAGCCGCTCTGCCTCTTGAGCGGAGAGCATATCCCCTGTAAGCAGGAGTTCTTTGGCCTTAGCCAGCCCGACACTGAAGGGCGTGATGAGTACCGGCGGCCCGGTACCAAAACGAATCTCGGGCTCCCCCAGGACCGCGTGCTCTGAGGCGATCTTGATATCGCAGAGTTGGGCCAGTTCACAGCCTGCGGCTAACGCATAGCCATTGATTGCGGCGATATAGGGTTTGCTGGAATGCCAAACCTTGAGCATGATATCTATGTTACCCTTCATAATCGAGCGCCACTCATCGGCCTGGCGCTCGTAGATCTCCGGCTCCTCCGGTCTTGGACTGATGTCAAAGCCTGCGCAGAATGCGCGTCCGGCTCCTGTAAGGATGACGACCCTAACCTCAGGATCGGCCTCGATCATGTCCAACGCATGGCTTAATTCTTCCATAAGCTCCGGGCTAAGCGCATTCAGCTTGCTCGGCCTATTCAACGTTAGATAGCCGATCTCGTCTTTCTTATTGAAAAGTAGGTTCTGATAGGCCATAGCTCCTCCTTCTGTTACTCTTCAATTTCTATCAGTGCTTACTGCCCCGGCTGTTTCTTGAAGATTTTCGAGGCATAACATTCCTGTGCACTCCCTGCAAGGAAATTCAGGAATACCGTCTCTCTCCCAGGAATGTATATAATAAAGGGCGCAACTCTCCGTTTGACTCTTGTGTTAACCCGTCTTACACGAAATCAATGGTAGGACCATAGCGGATGAAATATCCAGATGCCTAGTATTACGTGATGAACCGTGGCAGGAGAGCAGAGAAGATCTTTACCACAAGACCGATTCCCATGCATTCTTTAATCTTCTCCAGGAGGCAGGGGAGCTGCGGAAATTCAGAAAAGCCTGTTTCTGTCTCATGCCCACCAGTACCACCTCCTTTCCGCTGATCGGATTCAGAAGCGCTAATTCGTTCAGATCGGCAGCGGCAATTAAAGCCTTCTCTCCCATTCCAATTATAATGACCAATTTTGCGTCAAAATCTTCTTGAGCCCTCACAAATGCCTCCTTGAGCCCTCCCATTGTCTTATAGTTCAGGGCATTAAGAGATTTGGGGCGATCCATTATTGTAGGGAGACATGAGGACTTATGTTTGCTAGAATAGCCATGGTATGAGAATTCCGGAGCCATATGATGGGTATGTGGATGCAAATGGGCTCAGGCTTCATTACCTTGAGTGGGGGAAGAAAAATAGACAACCACTGATCCTGCTTCATGGTTTCCTCGGCCATGCCCATGTTTGGGATGGAATCGCCCGAGCCTTTAAAGATCGGTATCGCGTGCTGGCACTAGATCAGAGGGGCCATGGAGAAAGCGGGTGGTCACAAGAGGCGGCGTATACCATTGATGATCATTTTTCCGATATTGATGCATTCATTACGGCCCTCGAATTGAGCGACGTGATTCTGATCGGTCATTCAATGGGAGGTAGAAATGCCCTCTTCTATGCCGCGTGTAAGCCTTCCGCAGTTGAGCGGCTCATCCTTGTAGACGCGCGCCCCGATGATACGCCAAAGGCCTCTCAGGCACTCAAGGATCTCCTCGTCACTCTCCCACTCAAAGCGAGTTCACTCGATGAGGTCACACAGGCACTCCGGGGTCTGTATCCCTACCTTTCAAAGCAATGCTGTAAGCATATAGCGCGCTACGGATACAAAGAGGAGGATGATGGCACACTTGCACCCAGGTATGATACGCGCATGAGTGTGCAGTGTGAAGGGATGAACTATGCAACAGAGGGGCTCTGGCCGTATCTGCTTAGCATAGCCTGCCCCACGCTAATAGTCCGCGGAAAAGAGAGCCCTTTCTTGTCAAAGGAAGTTGCCCGAAGGATGTGCAAGGCAATCCCCATAGCACTGGTGCGAGAGATAGCCCAGGCCACCCACATGCCCGCACAAGAAAATCCTATTGTGTTTCAGGGGATCGTCTCAGAGTTCTTAAGTAGCAAACTATAGCGATAGTGATTTGGAATCCAAAAGAAAAAACCTGACTGAAGGAGCTTTCCATGCCCTTTGATCTCGAAGAAGAGGCTCTATGTGCTTCGGGCGTGCAAGAAGCCGGGCTCCTCGGGGAGTATAAGAGTGAGCTTGGGCGCCTTTACCACGAGTTTGAGCGTGAGGTGAAGCCGTCTCCTGATTACGTGAGGATTGCACGGGCGCTTTTCTATTGGCTGTGGGCACAGAAACCGGCCCGCCATGAGCATGGCGGCTCATACAGGCTCAATGAGGTAATCGATTCCCAGTTGAGCAAAGAAGACGAAGCGGTGGGCAACTGTCTGGGACTCACCCTGCTGTACAACTGCCTTCTCAGGAGAGCAGGTATAAATGCAGGTGCTGTACACCTGGAGAATGCCTTTGGAAAAGGGCCCCATGTGCTCAGCTCACTTAGGATACAGGATTCCATCATCGATATTGAGAATAGCTTGTCTCAAGGATTCGATTACAAAGGGCACCTGAAAGATCCATCGAGGCACGTATGGGGCGATCGGGAGCTGGTTGCCGATATATACCTGAGCCGAGGCAATGACTACTTTGAGCTGGGCAACTATGACGAAGCACTCGCAAGCTATGAGACGGCTGTGAGCCTGAACCCTCGCTACGAACGAGCAGTACTGAACAGGGCCATTGTTGTCGATAAGATGGGCGTTAAAGGCTAAAGGAAGACCCTTGGGTGCAACTCGGCTCATGGCGAAGCCTATTGCGGGGCATCGGCCGGCCTGATAAAGGAAATAGTCCCCGCTGCCGCGGTGATTGAGACACTGGTGGCAGGCTATAGAGACGTCATCGATAGACTCGTCTGAGCGCGCAACGGAGAAGGACATGAAATCGGACCCGGAAAATGCAGGCCTTTTAAAGGAAATCCACGTACTTGACCTGGCCGATGAGAAGGCCAGTTTCTGCTCCAAGCTCTTGGCCGACCTGGGTGCCCGTGTCACTAAGATTGAAAAACCGGGCGGCGATGCCTCACGAAATTCCGGGCCTTTCTGGAAAGACTCACCTCATCCGGAGAGAAGCCTCTCTTTCTGGTTCAACAACGCCAAAAAGCTCGGAATAACCCTGAACATAGAGAAGAGTGCCGGGAGGGAGATCCTTCTGAGACTCCTCAAAAAGACCGACATACTGGTCGAGACCTCTCCCCCAGGGTATCTCTCCGAGGTGGGGTTGGGTTTTGAGGTACTACGCGGAATAAATCCCGGAATCATACTGGTGTCAGTGACCGGTTTCGGACAAACCGGTCCCCACAGCATGTACAAATCCTGTGACCTGATCGCTGCAGCCATGGGAGGGCAGATGTATGTAACGGGAGACCCCTCTGGACCACCTCTCAAGCCCTATGACGAACAGACTCATTACACTGCTTCCCTCTTTGCTGTGATCAGCATACTCCTGGCCCTCAGAAAGAGAAACATGACGGGAAAAGGAGAGCATATTGATATCTCCTTGCAGGAAGCCGTTGCCTCTACGTTAGAGCACGTCATGATCAGGTATTTCCATGATCATGTCATAGCTGAAAGGCAAGGCAACCGTTATTGGAATAACGAGTTTTGCATTGTGCCGTGCAAAGATGGATTTATGCTGGTAACCCTCATTCAGCACTGGGAGACGCTCGTTGCGTGGATGGACTCCGAGGGTATGGCAGCTGATTTGATGGATGACACATGGAAGGATGAAGTATATCGTCTCGAGCACTTGGATCATATCATTGAGGTCTTAAAACGGTGGACCAGAACTCATACTGCAAACGAGCTTTTTGAGATCGGCCAGCTCATGCGCTTTCCATGGGCACCGATTCAATCCCCAAAAGACGTATTACAGAGCCCACAGCTCAAGGCCCGGGGACTTCTTTCTCCTGTGGAACATCCCGAAATCAAGACACGGGTTCCCTACCCGAAACTGCCCTTTGGATACAGCTCACTAGAACTGAAATCAGACAGAAGGGCACCGTTGATCGGCGAGCACAACACCGAGGTTCTGCAAGGGGAGCTCGGCTTGACCGATAAAGAAATAGAGCAACTCAGGTCTGAGGGCGTTATCTGATTGAGGATGCGGTTATGAATGAAATCCTGAACGGAGTTCGGGTAGTGGACCTGACCAGGGTACTAGCCGGTCCCTATGCCACAAGGATACTCGCTGATTTTGGTGCTGAGGTCATCAAGGTTCAGTCGAACAAGACGGCGACGGGCGCCGAGGTAAACACTTCGGCATACTTCAGTGCCTGGAATCGGAACAAACGGAGCATCACCTTGGATTTGAGCAATCCCGAAGCACGGGAGCTGTTCCTGCAACTGACCGCGATCAGCGACATCGTGATCGAAAACTTCTCTTCCCGGGTCATGGCAAACTGGGGGTTACAGTATCAAAGCCTCACATCGGTCAACCCTGAAATCATCATGGTCAGCATGTCGGCTATGGGACAGACTGGTCCCTGGAAGGACTCCGTTGCCTTCGGGCCAACCATTCAGGCCCTCTCAGGGTTGACGTATCTTACCTCATTCAACAAGGATGCCCCTTTGGGCCCCGGCTACGCCTACGGGGATATCGTGGCTGGCCTCTATGCGGTAATCGCTCTCTTAGCAGCCCTTGAACACCGTGACAGGGAGGGGAACGGCCAATACATCGATCTCTCGGAATACGAGGCACTGAGTGGGCTGATGGGGCCTACCCTGATGGATATTGTTGTTAACCAAAGAGAGGTCTTGCCCCAGGGAAATGGGTCCCATAATCTGCCGGCCGCACCGCACGGATGCTATCGGTGCTCAGGGAGAGACAACTGGTGCGCAATTGCCGTTTTCACCGGTGACGAATGGCAAGCACTCAAGAGGGTCATGGGAAACCCGGAGTGGGCGGAACAGGAGCGGTTTTCCGAACGATCTAGTCGTCAGAGACACGCCCTAGAACTCGATGCATTGCTGGAGCAATGGACGGTGAAACACGACCCGAAAGCCCTGATGCAGATCCTTCAGAAAGCCGGCGTTCCGGCAGGGGTCGTACAGAGTGCTGAAGACCTGGCACAAGACCCACACCTGAACGCAAGGGGCTACTTCGTTCGCTCTGAGCATACAGGCCGTGGGCTCACTATGGCAGACGCATTTCCCGCCACATTCACCGGCACAAGAACTCCTCCCTGGAAGGCCGCACCCCTCCTGGGGGAAGATAATCACTACGTCTTTATTGAGTTGCTCGGCCTGGAAGAAGGCGAGCTGAGGTCATACGTCGAAAGAGGCATCATCAGCTAGACCGTTTCTATCCCATACCACTTTCCCGCCGAGGATAGTCATTTCCACCGTGATATTCTGTACTTCCTCAGGGGGTACTGCGGTCGGATCGTCGCTCAACACGACGAGATCGGCTAACTTGTCCGGCGTGATCGATCCTTTGGTGGTTTCTTCAAAGGATGTTCTTGCCGCATAATCCGTATAGAGTCGCAAGGCATCCACCGGACTTATACCCTCTTTTACCCCGAGGGTTTCTCCCGTCTCAGACATACGAGAAATAGCTGAATAGATCCCGATCATAGGGTCTGGTGGTGCGACAGGGCAATCCGAACCGGCGGCCACATGAACACCGTTTTCGATAAGGGTCCTTATGGGATAGAGATGCTTCAGTTGAAAGCTCGGCACGGTTTTGAGATAACGGTCCCCACTGTAGTAAATAAAAGAAGGCTGCGTTACAATAACGACTCCAAGCGAAGCGATCCTCCTTGCTAAGGATGGCGGGCATACAGAGCAGTGCTCGATGCGGTGTCTGTGATCTCGACGTGGGGACTGTCTCAAGGCATGCTCAATAGCGGTGCAGGCTGCCTCGATTGGGTTTTCTTCAATTGCGTGAATTACTACTCGCAAGCCAGATCGATGAATGGCAAAAACCAACTCATTTAGTTCATCCTGGATGGGATTGAGCCTGCCGGTAGTCTCATCTAGAAGTACTTTTATCCCACCGACACGAAGTCCTGGTTCACCCTCTTCACCGGAAAAAATCCCCGTTTGATACTCTTCAAAGCCCTTCACACCGAGGATCACTGAAACCCTTTGCTTAAGCAAACCGTGGGCTTTCCACCGCTTGAACCGCTCCCATCGTCCATAGTCGTTGCGGAACGAGGCATCGTGAACGCTCGTGATACCAAGCGACAGGAGCTCGTCGCTTGCCCTTTCGATTCCCTGATTCAATTGATGGGCATCTAAAGGTGGAATTAATGCAGCCAAAGAGCCGCCCATACCGTAAAGGAGCCCCGTTGGCTCGCCCGTTTTCAGATCCCGCTCAATGAGCCCTCCCTCCGGATCAGGCGTTTTCTTTGTGATGCCGGTGAGTTTTAGGGCGAGGCTACTCAAGACATGGGCGTGACCTGATCGATGAGCAAGCTTTATCGGGTGGGTCGAACTTGCTAGGTCCAAGTCCTGCCGAGTTGGGTGTCGGTGTTCGGCGAAGTGGAATTCATTATACCCTCCGCACCGTATCCAGGTCCCCGAGGGCAGTTTTTTTGATAACTGTCGGATTTTCATTTGGATATCCGAGATAGAGTGGACATTGTTGCGAGGCTCCAAGTTCACGGTCACAAGGCTTTCGGCAAATGAGGAAAGATGGATGTGTGAGTCGATAAAACCAGGCACAATCGTCTTACCGGAACAGTCGATAACCTGAGTCCTTGCACCGGCAAGATTGCTGGCTTCACTGTTGGTTCCAATGCCTAGGATCTCACTCCTCCCAATGGCTACCGCCTCCGCTCGGGGGCAAAAGGGATCCAAAGTAATGAGATTTGCGTTCGTCAAGACAAGGTCTAAAGTTCTTTTTCGGTGCATATGGTGTTAGTGGTTCTTAAGAAAATACAGATAGAGTAAGGGAGAAGAATAAATCAACCCCTAAAAAATAACACATCTAGCGCTAGAGTGGAATCTAACAATTAACGGACCACCATTTAGCATTTGTAAGATTAAAGCCAGTCTTTACATACCGCTAGATCAGAGCGAAGATATCCATTCTCTCATAATGAAAACAACACAGCAGTTGGTGGAGACGTTTTCTGTAGGCTACGATGTTTACCGGCACCAAAGAAGCTCTTCGGAAGGAGCCTGCTTGTCAGCGTGAAATGCTGCTGATCAATACGGACGGACGGACAATTCTATTGACAAAGATGGGTCACTATGCTGTAGTCACATTGTAGCTACAAGAACCTGGAGATTTCCATGTCTGGAAAGTTCTATCGGCTCGGTTGTGACATCGGGGGCACCTTTACGGACTTTGTTTTGTTGAACGATCGGACCGGGGAGATACGGATTAACAAGTGTCTGACCACTCCTCAGGATCCCTCGGACGCCGTTGAACAGGGGATGCGCGAACTGGAGGAAAAGACCCCAGGGTTTGTGAGACAGTTGGACGAAGTGATACACGGCACCACCCTCGTTATCAATTCGATCATCGAGAGGAAGGGGGCTAAAACCGGACTCATCACCACCAGGGGATTCAGGGATGTCTTGGAGCTCGGAAGAGAGATCCGGTATGCGCCCTATGACATTTTTGCTGAGTTTCCCGAGCCGTTGGTTCCCAGGAGATTGCGCCTTGAGGTTGATGAACGGATTCGAAGCGACGGGTCTGTGCTGAAGCCGCTGGATCCGAATCAAGCGACGGAGGTTGTCAGAAACCTGATTGAAATGGGCGTCGACTCGATTGCCGTCTGCCTTCTGAACTCCTTTGAGAACCCGGCTCACGAGCTGATGATAAAGGACATCATACAAGAAGAGGCACCTGAGATCTCGGTCTCTATCTCCTATGAGGTATTACCCCAGATACGGGAATATGAGAGGGTCAGCACCACTGTGACCAATGCCTACGTAAAGCCGTTGACAGGGAGATACCTGTCAAAGCTGTCTCAAAGACTGAAAGCCATCGGTTCAGACGGTAAACTCTTCATTATGCTTTCGAGCGGCGGCATCACTTCGGTAGAGACAGCCGCCGAATTCCCGGTCAGGATCATAGAATCTGGTCCGACGGCAGCCGTTATCTCAGGCCAGTACTATGGAAAACTGTTCGACATATCCGAGATGTTCTGTTTCGATATGGGAGGAACGACTGCCAAGTCCTGCCTGATTCAGGAAGGGGCAGCCGGTGTAGTTCCCACCTTTGAGGTAGGCCGTGTGCAGAGGTTTATGAAAGGCAGCGGTCTCACCATTCAAGTTCCGGTCGTTGACCTGATGGAGATAGGGGCCGGCGGCGGCAGTATTGCCAAGGTGAGCAAGATGGGAACCCTCCAGGTGGGTCCGGAGAGTTCCGGGGCTGATCCAGGTCCGATTTGCTACGGTCGGGGAGGGGTTGAGCCCGGGGTTACTGATGCTGACCTGGTTCTGGGCTATCTGGATGAGAACTATTTCCTGGGCGGAGATATGAGGCTTCACAAGGAGGCCGCTCAAAAGGGTATTGAGGAAAGGATCGCCGGCCCCTTGGGGGTTCCCTTTATGCAGGCGGTGTGGGGCATCCATGATCTCATTAATGAAACGATGGCAGCAGCTGCAAAGACGCACATTGCCGAAAAAGGTGGAAACCCAAAGATCATCACCGTTGCCGCCTTTGGTGGTGCAGGCCCGGTGCACGCCTATGGCATGGCAAAAAAACTGGGAGCACCACGGTTAATCGTTCCCCCCAACGCCGGCGTTGGATCAGCACTGGGATTCTTCACCGCACCCCGGGCATTTGATCTGGTGAGAAGCCATAAGGTTTCGCTTGATGTGGCCGATTTCGTTGCTATCGAAGGGATCTTCAAGGGGATGGAGGCGGAGGGAGCACGGACACTCCAGAAAACAGGGTCAGCTGAGGACATCGCCTTTGAGCGGTCAGTGGATGTTCGCTTTATCGGGCAAGGTTCCGAAACAAACATCCCCATTCCCGAAACCGATTTCACCGAGGTCAAGAGGGAAGACATACGAAGGCGCTTTGATGAGACATATGAGAGAGTATATGGCCGAACCTATCCCGACTCACCCGTCGAGTTTATTAACTTCAAGGTGAGAGCCAGTCTGCCCGAGCGCCTGTTGCAGTTGCCCAAGATCAAGAAACAGGGAGGCTCGCTCAGAGATGCGATAAAGGGCGAGCGCCAGGCATATTCCGGGATTGCCAGGGATTTTATCCCCTACACCGTTTACGATCGGTATGAGCTTCTCCCGGGCGCGGTATTTCAAGGCCCTGCAATTATTGAGGAGAGGGAATCGACCGTTATCGCTGGTGAGGATACGGCTATTTCGGTTGACGACTTCGGATTCCTCTGGATAGAGCTGGCAGAATAGCTCGTGCTCGTTCAACCGGGATGGTTTCAGGGGCTGTGACGAGCCATTCTCGGCGATATCCATGAGCAGGATACAGGTTCATAGCCTATTGTTCTATGATGCCAGTGCCGGCAGCCCTCATACAGTTCAGGAGGTATGAACATGGCCCGAACGTTCGACCCCATAACCTTGGAGATTCTGTGGCGCAGGATGATTTCCATCGTTGACGAGGCTGATGGCGCTGTTGCACGAACGGCGTTTTCAAGTCTTCTGAGAGACGCCCACGACTATACCTGCATGTTTACGGATAGAAAGGGACGAGAACTGGCCCAGGGGACATTTGCAACTCCAGGCCAGTCAGGGGCGATGGCGCTGGGTATAAAGAACCTGGTCAACAAACTGCCTGCGGATAGTTACCGGCATGGTGATATTTTCATAACCAACGATCCATGGGCCCTCGCCGGCCACTTGAACGACGTCTGCGTTATGAGCCCCATTTTCCATAAGAGGCAAGTAACGGCATTTACGGCCTGCGTTTTTCATCATTCCGACATCGGCGGCCGGGTATCATCCGATAACCACGATGTGTTCGAGGACGGTCTTTTCATACCTCTCGTGAAACTCTACGATGGCGGTGTTGTTAACGAGGCAGTGCTTGCGATGATCCGATGGAATGTCCGCACGCCCGATGAGGTTATCGGTGATATCCGATCCCAGATAGCGGCAAACCATGTGTGCGAGGAAAAGGTGGGGCAGATGCTCGAGGAGTATGATCTGGATGGGCTGGACGATCTTGCAGACGAGATCATCAGTCGCACCGAGAAGAGCATGAGAGACGCCATTGAGAAGGTCCCCGACGGCATCTACCGCTCCGAGGGGATCATAGAACAGATGGAGGGAAGAGAGGATGTAGTCATTAAAGCAGCTGTAGAGGTAAAGGGAAGTGATATCATCGTAGACCTTGAGGGTTCTTCTCCCCATGTAGGTTGGGGTGGCAATGTGGTGTATAATTTCACCTATGCCTATGTTCACATGGCCGTAAAGAGCATTTTCGACCCTGACATGCCCAATAACGACGGCTGTGCCGGACCGCTTACCCTGAAGGCGCCTGAAGGGAGCGTAGTCAACTGCATGTTTCCCGTAGCTGTGGCGGCGCGGATGCAGGTCGGGCATTTCTTGACTGAGATAGTGTACAGGGCACTGGCAGAGGCGCTGCCTGACCGTGTTATTGCCGGCAGTGGGGGTACGCCTGCTACCATGAACGTGTTTTATGGGAAGCGAAATGACGGAAGGCCATTTCATTCGGTAATAATCAGGGGCGGAGGTATGGGTGCCAGCTCGAGAAACGACGGTTACTACGACTACATATTCCCTGCAAACGGGGCAAATACTCCTGTTGAAATTCTCGAGAGCGATACGCCGCTGATTGTGGAAAAGAGGGAACTGCTTTGCGATTCCGCAGGCCCAGGCAGAATGAAGGGGGGGCTCGGGAGAAGGGTGGTTTTCAGAGTACCCGATGACGACTATGCGCCGATCCCGCCCGTAAATCTGGGGATTCAGTCCGGAAGATACCGCCACCCCCCTGAGGGGCTTTTCGGAGGTAAAGATGGAGCCAAGGCCCAGTTCCTCGTTAATGGGGAGCGGGGAAACCCTTATGGCTTGACCCAATTGGGGCCCGGTGACGTGGTTACCATGGATGCTGCCGGTGGGGGCGGATATGGAGATCCCTTGGAACGTGAATTAGAACTCGTTGAAGGCGATGTGCTGGACGGGTACGTAAGCACAGAAGGTGCCAGGAGGCACTACGGTGTTGTGATCGATCCGAAGACCATGAAGATCGATATGGCTGCAACCGGCAGGCTTCGCACGTCTCTTAAGCACGCATAGTCACCCCAAGAGGGTCTGTATCCAAGGTACGAGATAGTGAGCCTATGTCTTTGGCAAAAAGACCCGGTCCTCCACAAGCTTGTTTGTGGCTTGCTTTAACTCAGCGGAGAAAGTTAGCACGGAGAAAGGCCACATAATCCGGGGGGAGCTTTCGCCCTTATCCTGCCCTCCTTTTAATGTTCTCTCGTATGGCCGCACCAAACTCGGAGCACGCAACCTCACGTGCGCCTTGAATCTGCCGGGCAAGGTCATAGGTGACAGTCCCTTGGGCAATCGTTTGGGTAAGGGCCTGGACTATCAGGTCCGCGGCCTCTGGCCACCCCATGAAGCGGAGCATCTCTACGCCGGACAGAATGACAGAGCTGGGGTTAACCTTGTCTTGGCCCGCGTACTTGGGTGCCGAGCCGTGGGTGGCCTCGAAAAGGGCGCAACGATCTCCAATATTTGCGCCCGGTGCCATTCCCAGACCGCCCACCTGGGCTGCCGCCGCATCGGATAGGTAATCGCCGTTCAGGTTGGGTGTGGCGATAACCCCGAATTCTTCCGGTCGCAACAGTAACTGCTGGAACATGGCATCTGCGATCCGGTCCTTTATGACGATTACGCCCGGCTGGAGTTGACCGTTAAGCTTCTCGTACAGTTCCGCTTCGGTTATTGTTTGTTCGGGGAATTCTTCCCGCGCGACCTGATAACCCCAATTGCGAAATGCACCTTCCGTGTACTTCATGATATTGCCCTTATGAACGAGGGTTACGCTCGGATAGCCGTTCTCCAGGGCATATTGGATTGCACGACGGATCAGACGGCGGGAGTTGAACTCGCTCATCGTTTTGACCCCGACGGCGCTTTCAAGTGAGACCAACTGGCGGCTGGAGTCTTTCAGTTTTTTGTTAATCAACGCCAGCACCTCTGCGGCATCCCGCGACCCTGCCTCCCACTCTATCCCGGCATACACGTCCTCGGTGTTTTCCCGAAAGATCACGACGTTAACCTTCTCGGGATGGACAACGGGCGCTGGCACGCCGGGGAAATAGCGTACCGGCCGTACGCAGGCATACAGATCCAATCGCTGCCTCAACGCCACGTTGAGCGAGCGGAAACCACCCGCCACAGGCGTTGTCAGGGGGCCTTTGATGGAGATCCCATACCGGGCGATATCCTCAAAGGTCTTCTCGGGTAAGAGGCGGCCTGGCCCGTAGACCCTTTGAGCCTTCTCTCCAACAAGCAATTCATGCCAGATGATACGACGTTTCCCCCCATAGGCATGATGAACTGCCGCGTCAAACACGGGTCGAGCAGCAGCCCAGATATCCGGTCCCGTTCCGTCACCCTCCATATAGGGGATGATCGGATTCTCCGGCGCTACAGGCCGCCCATCAGCGTCCCACTCTATGATTTCACCGGCCTTTTCGGCCTCGTTCATCTCGTCAACCATATCGTTTCTCCCGCAGTATAGTATGCTCTCAGTTTCTCGCCCAGACCCTATTCCCCTGATGATTGATCGTCCACCGCCAGTTTCCGGCGGTGAAAATTCAGGCGCCCACCTGCCAGGAGGATATTCCGTTCCTGGTTCGAAAGGTCTAGCTTGCCTTCACCCGTAAGGGCCTTGCCCCTGATCCTGACGACCACCCCATCCCTTTCGGCCAATGCCGCATGGAGATCGGAGATTTCGATACCATCACCCTCCGCTATTTGACCGTAGCCTTCATCTCCGATCAAGAGCGGCAAGACACCGAAATTGATGAGGTTGGCCCGGTGAAGACGGGCAAAGGACTTTGCCAGTACTGCCCGGGCTCCGAGGTATCGGGGCGCCAGGGCGGCGTGTTCGCGGCTCGAACCTTGGCCGTAGTTCTCTCCTCCCAGAATGGCCACACCGTCTGCTGCTCTGGCCTTGTCCGCGAAGCCAGGGGCTATGGAGGCGAAAACGAATTCCGAGATGGCGGGAAGATTTGACCGGAGCGGCAGCACCTGCGCTCCTCCCGGCAGAATATCATCGGTTGTAATATTGTCTTTAACCTTGAGCAGTATCTTGAGTTGAAGGGTGTCTGGCATGGGTTCTAACTCGGGCAGGGGCTTGATATTGGGGCCCATGCGTACCGTAACCGCTCCCGGATGGGCGGGTGGAGAGATAATCATCGAATCGTCAATGAGGAAGTCTTCCGGATCTTCCACTAAAGGTGGGGTGCCCAGGTCCTCGGGATGAACAAGACGGCCGGTTAGTGCCGCAGCCACAGCCACCTGGGGACCGGCCAGGTAAACAGCCGCGTCAGGCGTGCCGCTTCGACCTGGAAAATTCCGGTTGAATGTGCGTACGCTGACGCCACCGGATGGAGGCGCCTGGCCCATGCCGATGCATGGGCCGCACGCTACCTCCAATATCCGCGCCCCGGCATGTATCATATCAGCCAGGCTGCCCTCCTTTGCCAGCATGGAAAGGACCTGACGCGATCCCGGAGCGATTACCAGGCTCACGTGAGGGGGCACCTTTTTGCCCCGTAAGAGCTCGGCTACCAGTTTGAGATCACGATAAGAGGAATTGGTGCAGCTGCCGATTGCTACCTGATCAACCCTCACGTGCGAGAGTTCTCTCACAGGCTTGACCGCATCCGGGCTTGGAGGGCACGCAACCAGCGGTTCAAGCTGAGAAAGATCAATCTCGATTATCTCATCATATTCTGCTCCATCACGGGCACAAATTGGGAACCAGTCGTTTCCCCTCTGCTGAGCATCGAGAAACTGCTTGGTCATATCGTCTGAAGGGAAAAGAGAGCTCCAGGCACCCAATTCGGCTCCCATGTTCGTGATGGTAGCCCTGTCAGGCACACTGAGGCTCTTCACGGCCGGACCGCCGTACTCGATGATCTTTCCGACACCGCCCTTTACGGTGAGATTCTTTAAGAGGTAAAGGATTACATCCTTGGCGCCGACCCATGGTGGTAATTGGCCAGTCAAATGCACCAGCACGACACGGGGCACTACCATGAAAAAGGGCGCTCCGGCCATGGCAAGTGCCACGTCCATGCCCCCGGCCCCCATTGCGAGCATTCCCAGGGCCCCGGCGGTGGGAGTATGGCTGTCTGATCCCAGGAGTGTCTGTCCGGGCATGCCGAAGCGCTCGAGGTGCACCTGATGGCACACCCCGTTGCCCGGCCGTGAGAAGTATACCCCGTAGCGCGCCGCTGCGGACTGCAAAAAGAGATGATCATCGGCGTTTTCGAAGCCCGTCTGCAAGGTGTTGTGATCTACATACGAGACCGAACGCCTGGTTCGTATGCGGTCAAGTCCCAATGCCATAAACTCCAGATACACCAAGGTGCCGGTGGCGTCCTGAGTAAGGGTCTGATCTATACAAATGCCGATCTCCGTGCCTGGCACCAACTTCCCCTCTACGAGGTGTTCGGCCAGGATCTGCCCGGCTATGTGATCCGTGTATGCCACCCTATCGCTCCTTTTCCCGTGTTTAATGAAACGTGCCCCCACTATCCTGACCGAGACTCGTGTTTGTTCGCCCCAGGGTTACCTGTCATCCTTTTAGTCTAACAGGTAAGAATGTGTCAATCCGCCTTTCTTTCATATTCTTGTCCCAAAATCAAAAGAAATTACATCAAACAGGAGGGTAGCCCGTTCTTTTTGGTGGCCAAGAGGGGCCAGTTTTGCTATATAGCCAAATCTTAACACACCTGGGAAGGGGAGAGAAATGGTAGAAACGGCCAAGCTCATGGTTGACGGAAAGACCTTTGAATTACCCATTGTAAGGGGATCCGAAGGGGAGACGGCAATCGACATATCCAATCTTCGCGCGGAGACCGGGCTCATTACCCTTGATCCAGGCTTTGCGAATACCGGAAGTTGCCTAAGCAGTGTCACCTTTTTGGACGGCGAGAAGGGAATCTTGCGGTACAGGGGTATCCCTGTTGAGCAATTAGCGGAACATTCGAGGTTTGTGGAGACCGCCTACTTACTAATCAATGGGGAGTTGCCTACACGGGATGAGTTGGATCGCTTCTCCGCCTTTTTAAATGATCATTCACTCGTCCACGAGGACATGCGAGCATACTTCGAGAAATTTCCGAGAGGGGCCCATCCCATGGGAATTCTGGCGTCTATGGTGAACGCCCTGAGGGCATTCTATCCGGAAATCCCCGAGCGCACCGAAGAAGAGGAGATAAACCTCGCTTTTGCTCGGCTTCTCTCCAAGGTGAGAACCTTAGCCGCAATGTCATACAGGATCTCCAGGGGCCGCAAGGTGATCTATCCGAGGCATGATCTGCTCTATTGTGCAAACTTCCTGAACATGATGTTCGATTCCCCGGTTAAGCCCTATGTAATCGATGATGACATCGTGAAGGCCCTCAATGTCTTCTGGATCCTCCACGCTGACCACGAGCAGAACTGTTCTACGGCGGCTGTCCGGCTGGTGGGTAGCGCTCGGGTCAATCTTTATTCAGCCATCTCTGCGGGGATTGCGGCTCTGTGGGGTCCTCTGCATGGAGGGGCTAACCAGGCCGTCGTGGAAATGCTGCAGGAGATCCATGACAGTGGGGGGGATGTGGCACCCTATGTAGCCAGGGCACAGGATAAGGATGATCCTTTTCGGTTAATGGGTTTTGGCCACAGGGTTTACAAAACCTATGACCCGAGGGCCAATATCATGAAAGGGATGTGTGATATGGTCTTAAAGAAGCTCAAGCGGGAGGACCCCCTCCTGGATATTGCCAAAAGGCTCGAGGAGATTGCCCTGAAAGACCCCTACTTCATAGACCATCATCTCTACCCCAACGTGGACTTTTACAGTGGTATTGTTCTGAGGGCAATTGGGATTCCGTTGAACATGTTCCCGGTAATGTTCGCTATAGGCCGCCTTCCCGGGTGGATCAGCCAGTGGAAGGAAAGCCACGAAGATGCCGATTGGAAGCTCAACCGGCCCCGCCAAGTTTACATGGGGCCCAAAAAGAGGGATTACGTACCGATAGAAAAGAGAGGGTAAGGGCTCGAAAAAGGACCTCGGCAGCGAAAATGTCGACCTCCCGATTCATCAAGATACCACAGAGGCCCGTGAGGGTGCATGAAAAGACTACGGGCGTTTTTCAAGAGGATTCGTTCAAGCTGGTTTTCTCCGGTGCGGTCCAGCTATGTCCAAGGTTAGGGCCAGGAGCTACTATTTCTAAGTCAAGTCTCTTGCGTTTCACCCCAGGGCCTTGGTTTTCTTACTTTTTCCCCCTTAATGCCTCCACAATCTTCTCGGGGGTAATGGGGAGGCTCTTTATCCTGACTCCTATGGCATCGTAGATTGCATTTGCAATAGCCGGAGCCGACGGAACACAGCCCGGTTCCCCGATGCCCTTGGCCCCGTAAGGCCCGTCTTGGTCCATTGTCTCTACTATTACAGGCTCAACCGGGATCACATCCTTGGCCGTGAGTATCTTGTAGTCTCGGAAGTTGGCATTCATCACCTTCCCTTCTTCCAGGATCAGTTGCTCGGTCAGGGCATACCCGGTACCCATGGCTGCCGCCCCATAGATTTGTCCTTCCAGAAGCATGGGGTTGATGGCGCGGCCCACATCATGGGCAGCTATGTACTTAAGAATCTTTACCTTACCGGTTTCTTTATCCACCTCCACTTCTACCCCGTGGGTTCCGTACGCATAGGTCTTGGAGAGGTTACCCTTAAATTCGCGGTCCAGGTTTTCGTTGTCGGGGTCGTAGAAGTGCTCGGCCATGATCATAGTTCCGCCTTGGCTGTAATGGGCCCCCCGGAGAATCTTTCCGAGCGAGACCTTGGTTTCCGGATCTGTGGCAGAGCAAATCATACGATCCCTGACAAAGAGGTTTGCCGGGTCGTCATCGAGCTTGGTTTCGTGCCTGTTCCCCTCTTTGTCCTTCCATCGGTCGACGTATCCCGCGGAGATCTTCAGGATCTGCTCTTTAACCTTCCGGGCTGCCATGAGGGCCGAGTTGCCGGCTACAAAGGTGGTCCGGCTAGCATGGACGCCCACGTCCCAGGGGCAGACATCGGTATCGTTGTCGATAATGGTGACATCCTCCGGCATCACACCAATCTCATCGGCCACCATTTGGGCGATGACCGTTTCGGCCCCCTGTCCGATATCAGTGGCTCCCGTAAACACGCTTACCGTTCCGAAGTCATCGACCTTGACAATGGTGCCGCAGCCGTCCGACTTGTAGACCCTGGCCCCGCCGCCTACATGGATCAGGGAGGCCATCCCGATACCTCTGCCCTCTATCTTTGCTCCCTTCTTTCGTTTCTCCCACTCAAGCCTCTTCCCTACTTCCCAGATACACTCCTTCAGTCCGCAGGTCGTAATCTTAAAACGCTGAGGCGTGATCTCCCCGGGCTCATTGGCATTGATGAGCCGAAATTCCATGGGGTCGATGCCAGCCTCAAGGGCAAGCTGATCCAAATTGGATTCGATGGCAAAGGTCGCCTGGGGGTTACCGTAACCCCTCATCGCCTGAGACCAAGTGTTGTTCGTATACACACACGTTGCCTCATACCGGACATTCGGCACCTTGTAGAGGGAAGATATGGGCATCATCATCACCGATGGTGTCGTTGCTCCCCAGGATGTGTAAGCACCGTTGTCGAGGGTCATCGAAATATCCCTGAAGGTGAGCTTGCCGTTTTGATCGCAGCCCTGGGCAATATTGACGATAGCCGGCTGTCTGGTCGAGGTGTAACGGAACTCCTCCTCGCGGGTTTGCAGGATCTTAACGGGTTTTCGTGTCACGTATGCCAGCAGGATGGCGATATATTCAAAGGCGTAGGTGTCAAGCTTGCTGCCAAACCCTCCAGCAATGGTGGGTTTAATTACCCGTGATTTGCTCCCCTTGAGCCCCATGGCCCGCAAGGCATCGTTGAAGTCCCTCTGAGCAAGGTAGGGAATCTGGGTGTTTCGGTACACGGTTAAGTTGTTTCGCAGGTCGAAATCGGCGATCACCCCCTCGGTTCCCATACAACAATGGGTAACCCACGTCAAATCGTAACTATCCTCTGCCACAAAGGCCGAATCCTTTCTCGCCTGGTCCACGTCCCCCTCCACGAGCTTCCACGGGATCTTGAGGACATTGCTCTTGTTCTCCTCGTGAACGAGGGGAGCACCTTCCTTCATAGCTTCTTCCGGATTGAATACACCGGGCAAGGAATCATATTCCACCTCAATTGAGCTGATGGCCTCTTCGGCGATCTGAGGGTCGATGGCTGCAACGGCAGCGACTTCGTCACGGTATGACCTGACTTTCTGCCCTTTTAGCGCCGGCTGGTCTTTCATTAATCCGAAACGCACCTCGGGAACATCTTCAGCTGTAATGACGGCACGGACACCCAGAAGTTTCTTTGCCTTTGATGTGTCAATATGGATGATTCTAGCGTGGGGGTATTTGCTTCGCAGGATCTTGCCGTACAGCATCCCCGGCACCTTGAGATCCTGAATGTATACCGCTCTTCCCGTTACCTTGTCAGCGGCATCCAGTTTGGGGACCCTCTTGCCGACACTCCCTAATGCTTCCATGGTAACCTCCGTGATTATTCTGATCCGTTGTTGGCGCCACAACTTATTGCTGGGAAGCGGTCCGGCTTGCAGCCATGACTGCCTCGATAATCTGTACATAACCGGTACACCGGCAGATGTTTCCGGCAAGGGCATGGCGAATTTCATCTTCCGTTGGATTGGGGTTTTCATCCAAGAGGCCCTTGGCAGCCATGATCATGCCCGGCGTACAGAACCCGCACTGAACACCTCCGTGCTCGACAAACGCCTTCTGCAACGGATGGAGCTCGCCGGAGGGCTTAGCCAGTCCCTCGATGGTGATAACGGTTGCCCCATGGACCTCCATGGCAGGGAAAATACATGAGTTGATCGCCTTGCCGTTTACCAGCACGGTGCAAGCCCCGCATTCACCGGACTCACAACCGGGCTTTGTGCCCGTTATCTCCAGATGTTCCCTCAAGAGGTAGAGGAGGGTCCAATGAGACTCGACTTCCAACTCCATCCGGTCGCCGTTCAATACGAACGAGATAACCTGTTTCATAGAAGCACCTCCCAAGAAGTTATTGTGCTCTCTCCATCGCCAGCCGTGCCATTCTCTGTACCAGAACTTCGACCATTTCCCTGCGGTACCATGCCTTTCCTCGTATACTGTCTCTGGCTTTGCACTCGGCCGCCGCAGCCTTCCCTGCCTCTTCAAGAGTTTCATCGTCCAATCTCTTTCCCTTCAGGGTGGCTTCGGCCTTTTTTGCCCTCATGGGGGTCGGCCCCAGAACCCCGAGGCCAATTCTCGCCTCGGCACAGGTTTGCAGATCATCATCCAGGGAAAGCAAAACGGCAACTCCCAGTAAGGGCAATTCCATTGCAGCTCTTCGAGTGTGTTTCCAATAAGCCCCTCCGGTATGGGGAGGCAGCTCTGGGATCACGAATTCCAGAACGATTTCCCCCTGCTCCAGGAGTGTCTGCCCTGGGCCGACAAAGAGATCTTCAAGGGCCATAGACCGTTCCCCTCGAGGCCCCTTGATTCTGACCCGAGCCCCCAGGGTGATCAGCGGGATCGCGCCATCGGCCGATGGTACTGCGTTGGCGATATTGCCGCCAATGGTAGCCACATTTCGAATTTGCACGGAACCGATGTTTTGGACGGCATCGAACAGCATAGGGAAATCTCTCCGTATGACGGGAGAGAGCTCAAGCATACGATGGGTTGCAAGAGCGCCTATCTTCAGCTCCCCGTTCTTATACTCTATATGGTCGAGGCCCTCCTGCAGGTGCCTCAGGGAGATCAGATACTGGGGGCTGATCTTGCCCTCTTTGACCTTGACCATGACATCGGTCCCGCCGGCCACGTAAAGGGCCTCTTCTCCATGGCTTGCGCACAGGGAGATGGCCTCATCAAGACTCGTAGGCATCAGGTAGTCGAACGTATTCACCTCAGTCTCCTATTTGGGTTAGGTTAGCAATCCATTTCTTTCCCTGCTACTGATCACGATTATCAAACACGCGCTTGCTCTTTCTCTCAGACCGGGGGAGCTCACCGTAGTTAACCACGGTTACGGCACCGCTCACCAGAATCTGTTTCTTGATCTCGTTTTCCAGGTTTTTCCTTAATTCCTCATCCTCTGACGGATCGGCACCGGTGGCCCTTTCCACCTTTACGGCCATGTAGTCTTTGCCGTCTTGTTTTCGTTCGAGAATAATCTGGTATTCGCTTCCCGCGCCGGGCATTTGAGAAACGATAGCGTCTACTTGACTGGGGTAGATATTGACGCCCCTGATGATGAACATATCATCGGATCTTCCCAGGAGGGCATCGTGCATGGGCAGGATCGATCCACAGGAACATCGCTTTGGGATAATCCTGGTGAGATCGCGAGTCCTGTACCTGATAAGGGGGGCACCCTCCTTTCGCAGGGTCGTCACCACCATCTCCCCCACATCTCCATCCTTCACCTCCTCAAGGGTCTCGGGATCGAGTATCTCGAGGATATAATAGTCCGCCCAATAGTGGATGCCCTCGTGGTAAACACAGTCGAGACCTGTTCCCGGTCCGTATAGCTCGGTCATGCCGGGGATATCGAAGATATGCTCCACGCCGAGAAGCTCCTTGATTCTTCTCCGCATAGCCTCACTCGAGCGCTCGGAGCCGAAGATGACCTTTTTGAGATTTATCTGATCCCTTATGTTCCGTTTTTCAACCTCCTCCGCCATAAGCAGCCCCATGGAGGCAGTGCAGCAGAGGGCCGTGGATTGAAGATCGATCAGAAAGGTGCACTGCATATCGATATTGCCCGGTCCGGCAGGAATAGCCATGGCGCCGAACCGCTCGCAGCCCAACTGAAAGCCAACCCCTGCCGTCCACACCCCATATCCCACTGCAATCTGCACCCGGTCCTCTGCCGTTAACCCAGCCATCTCATAGCATCGGGCAAAGAATGCTCCCCAGTCATCGATATCCTTCTGGGTATAGCAGAGCACCTTTCTCTTGCCCGTTGTGCCGGATGAGGCGTGGATCCTCACGATATCCCTGAAGGGTACCGATCTCAGCGGAAAGGGATAACCATCCTGCAGATCCTGGGCCGTGGTAAAGGGCAGTTTTTTGAGGTCATCTAAGGATCGTATGTCACCTGGTTTTATTTTGACTTCATCGAATCTTTTTCTGTAGAAATCGGAGCCTTGGTAGGCATGCGTTACTGTCCATTGAAGCCCCCGAAGCTGAAGATCCAGCAACTCATCTTGGCTTCCTACAGAGGGCATAAAAGTCTTTTTCATGACTCCTCTTACCTCTTCATGGTGAACTAGCAAGCGTTCAAAAGCCCTTCTCTTTCTTGGTCGGTCCCACTTGACAAGCCGGAAGTCTCCCGCAAGAAAAGGGAGTTTCGGTATTCCTCCTTTCAGTGAAGGTGAGGAGATTGGTCTTTCAGTACCATCTCATTTTGAAAAAAAAGAATACGTTGACTCTCAAACCTAGTGAGCCAGTCCAGGTATAAATAGAACAATTTGGGGAAAGACTATCAAAATAACCATGGATACAATGCACGCCAACAAGAAGAAGCTTACGCTTTTGAAAATAGTGCCAATGCCTATTTCAGGTGCCAATGCCTTGACTACGTATATGTTGACACCTACGGGAGGAGTGATTGCTCCCAAGGTAGTTACCATGGTTAAGATTATCGAGTACCATATAGGATCAAAACCAAGGGCAATCCCCAGGGGAAAGAATATCGGGATGGTAAGCACGAGAAATCCCAGGGCGTCCATAACACAGCCACCTATCAAATAGACCATCAGCACGAATGCCAAAATGACGTAAGGGGATACAGGAAGCGAGGCGGCATAATCTGCCACCATGAACGGTATTCTGGTTACTGCCAGAAATCGACCAAAGATTATTGCTCCTGTAACAAGGACAAAGACCATGCACGATATCTTCAGCGTTTCCAGGATAGCGTTGCGGAGGCCGTTCCAGGTCAGCCTCCGGGCTGCCAAAGCCACGATAAAGGTGCAAAACACACCGACCGCGCCCGCCTCGGTCGGGGTAAAGAAACCAATAAACAACCCCCCGATTACCAGGACGAATATAGCTAACGCCTCAATGACCCCGGTGAGGGATTTTATCTTCTCCGTGAAACTCGTCTTCGGCCCCGGCGGACCAAACGTGGGATTGAGTCGGCAAAGAACAAGGATGGTAAGCACGAAGAGCATTCCCAAAAGGATGGCAGGCAAAATGCCTCCAAGGAAAAGCCTGGCTATGGATTGTTCTGTTTGCAAACCGATGACGATGATGACCACGCTGGGAGGCATAACGGTGCCAAGGGTGCCGCCCGTGACAACCGTGCCGCTGCTTAATCGAGTGTCATAGTTGTACTTTTTCATCTGTGGCAAAGCTATTGCACCCATGGTAGCTGCTGTAGCGGTATTGGAGCCACAGATAGCAGCGAAAAGTTCGTCAGCCCCTATTGTGGCGATAGCTAAACCGCCCGGCCAGTGACCCACCCACTTGTATGCGGCGTTGTAAAGCCTTTCAGCTATCCCTGCGCTAAATGCCAGGTACCCCATGAAGACAAAAAGGGGTATTACGGTGAGGCCATATTTGGAGAAGGTGATCCACAGGTCGGTACCTGCCATATTGAAGGCCGCCTTGAAGGAAACGACATAACTAAACCCGCAGAATCCCACAACTGCCATAGCAAAACCAACGGGCATTCCTAGAAAGAATAACACGAGGAGTAAGACGATGATTCCGAGTATGCCAATCAGCACTAGGTCCATCTAAGGACTCCCTTTCCCTTGAATGAGCACTTTCATTAGATCAACGAGGAGGACTAGGGCAAGGATGATGCAGCCAAGGGCAACTGCGTAAATGAAGGGATAGAAGATGATTCTGAGCGTTTCTGTGACCTCCCCAGTTTTTCGCAAGACTGTCGCCCACCGTGCTATTTGCCAGCCTGCAATTGAAAAGAAAATCATGCAGATGGAGTAATTGATTCCATTAAGGATTCTTTGGATCTTTGCTGAGAATTGATTCACCACTATGTCAATTCCTATGTGACCCCTATGTATCTGGGTGTACCCAAGGGCAAAGGCAGCGACGATGGCGCTGAAAAAGCCCATGAGCTCAAAGGTGCCCCTAATGGGTGTCCAGATGAGGCGCAGAAATATGTTTGCGCAGGTCAAGAGGATCATTGTCACCAGGAAGAAACCCCCCATCCATATAAGGGCCTGATTCAGAAACCTGCTGATCTTTTCCAGTTGTTCCATATCGGTCTATGCGACTCAGTATGTTTGAGCGGAGGGGGATATACGGATTTCGGTGTTTGTTACCCCGAAATCCGTAGCCCCCTCGTTTCCTTAGAATCGGGAATGATAGTCCCTGGCTACCTTTATATCCTTTAAGATTGTGCGGGCCGGGAGTCCCTTGGCCTTAGCCTCATCGGACCACTCGTCGATTAATGGCTTGACCATCCCATCCCACCTGTCGAGCTCTTTTTCCGTTAATTCAATAATCTCTATATTGTGATTCTTCTTAGACCACTCAACCGATTCTTCAACGTGCTTGTCCATGTAATTGCCGGTCCAGAAGGCCTGCTCCGTTCCCAGGCCGTCCATAACCTCTTGTATGTCTTTTGGCAGGGAGTTCCATTTCTCCATGTTCATGACAACGGCAAAGGGGTAAACCGGTCCATTAATCATGGTCACATACTTGCAGAGTTCAGCATATTTGAAATCCATGAGCGTTTCCAGGGAGGAGACTGCACCCTGGACGACACCTTTCTGAAGGGCTTCAGGTGCTTCCGACTGGGGCATGCCAACGGGGGCTGCACCCAATGCTTTCAAATACTGGGCAACGCCACCGGAGGCCCTGAGCTCCAGACCCTTAAGGTCTTCCAGGCTTCTGACCGGTTTCTTGGCATAGATGTTTGCAGGAGCGCAGGTGAACATGGTAAGAACCTTGACCTTGGCAAATTCCTCAGGCTTTTGCTTTCTGTAAAGGTCCCAGAGCGTTAAACTTGCTACGGTAGCATTGGGAAAGCCCAGGGGTAGTGCAGTGGCATTGGTAACGATAAACCTGCCCGGCTGATAGGCCATGCACAGGCAGCCAATATCAGCCTGTCCGGCGATGACGCCGTCCATCATGTTCTTTGCGTCAAGCAGGGTCCCCCCCGGGTAGGTGTTGATGGCTACTTGGCCGCCGGTTCTCTTCTCAACCTCCTCTTTCCATCTCTCCATTTGAACGCAGGGAAAGGTAGGTGCTGGCGGGAAGTTTGCATAATTAAGTTTTAAGGGAGCTGCAAGGGATGATACTGGGAGAAGACTGCCTATGAGAAATGCTACAACAGCAACTCCAAGTAGCGTTACGAGCGTATTCTTTTTCATTTCTTATGCCTCCTTTTGATTGGTTAAGGATTAACGAGACACAGCCGTGTGTTACCGAGATCCTCACCTCCTTTCTGTTTTAGAATATGGACGGCTCAACAAATTCTCCAAAGATATTTCTGAACACGCTGGTCATCTCACCAACGGTAGCGTAAGCCTTGCAGCAGTCGACGAGATACGGCATAACGTTTTCCTCGTTCCTGGCAGCCTTTTCCAATGCCTTAAGCGAGGAGGCGACCTCTTTGCCGTTCCGTGTTCTCCGGACCTCTTTTAGGCTCTTTATCTGCTCTATTGCCGACGTATCGCTGTACTCATGAAGCTCTACCTCTCCCTGCTCCCCTCCGGTATATTTGTTTACCCCTATCTTGATCAGCTCGCTGCGTTGAACCCCTTTTTCAAACTCGTAGGCCTGCCGGGCCACCTCTTTCTGGATGGACCCTGTTGAAATCGCCTTCACCATGCCGCCCATCTTATCAATCTTGGCCATCTCCTCAACGATCTTTGCCTCCATCTGTTTGGTGAGGGTTTCGATGAAATATGATCCTGCCAAGGGGTCAACGGTATCCCTCAATCCTACCTCATCCATGAGGAGTTGGAGTGTCCTCAGGGAGATTAAGGCGGCATGCGGCGTAGGAATAGTATAGGCCTCATCGTAGGAGCACAGGGCGGTTGTTTGGGCGCCGCTGAGGGCGGCGGCAAGGGCGTAGTAGGCGCTCCTGACGATGTTGTTTTCGGGCTGCTCCTTGGTGAGACCGCCCCCTCCACCGCCGAAGATCCCTCGCAAGAACATTGACTTGTCGTTTTTGGCCCCGTACTTCTCCTTGATGTTTTTGGCCCAGAGCTTTCTGGCTGCCCGGAATTTGGCAACCTGTTCCCAGAGGTTTCCGAATACGTCGAGATTGAATGAGAATCGGGCCACGAACTCATCGATGGCATGGCCTCGTTCAAGGACATTGTCTATGTAAGCATTTGCGATCTGGATGGCGTAGGCGATTTCCTGGACCGGTGTAGCCCCGGCCTCCCGTATATGGTAACCGGCCACGCTGACCGGATTGGTCCTGGGCATCTCCTTGATGGAGTATTCGATAACATCCCCGATTAAGCGCACGGCAGGTTCTACCGGGAATATCCATGCCCCCCTGCCGACGATCTCTTTAAGGATGTCGTTTTGTGGCGTGGCGCTTATCGCCTGTTTGGAGAAGCCGAACTTCTCCGCCACGGCCTGGTACATGGCAAGCATGATCGAGGCCACGGCGTTTATGGTAAGGCCGGCACCAATCCGGTCGAGGGCGATGTCCTTAAAGGCGATCTCAAAATCCCTCAGGGAATCTATTGCCATACCGACACGGCCCACCTCTCCCTCCACCATAGGGTCATCTGAGTCATAACCCATTTGGGTCGGCAGGTCAAATGCCACATTGAGCCCTGTTTGACCCTGGCTGATCATGAGTTTGAATCTTTGGTTTGTGTCTTCCGGAGTGCCGAAACCGGTATATTGCCTTGTGGTCCATTCCCGGCTCCGGTAGCCCAGTTTGTGGATTCCCCGTGTGAAGGGATACTCTCCGGAGTTGCCCAGGTCTTTTGTGTAATTGAAGCCGACTTCTTTAAGATCCTCCGGAGTATAGAGCGGTTTGATATGAATACCCGATTGCAGGATGACATCCTCAATCCTGTCCTTATCGTCCTTAATGTATCTGGCGACTCCCATGACACCCCCTATGATCGACTCGGTACGTTTTCCTTGATGAAGTTTACGGATTCCTCAAACGGCGTTCCACCGGGGAAAACCCCGGCAACCCCGATTCCTTTCAGAACGTGGATATCCTTGGCAGGTATGACCCCGCCAACAACCACTATCACCCTATCCAAACCCTCTTCCTTGATTAGATCCATTACCTTCTTAGAGATAGGGATATGGGCCCCTGACATGATAGAAAGACCGATCACGTCAACATCTTCCTGAACAGCCATCTTCACGATAGCCGGGACGGTTTGATGAAGTCCGGAATATATCACCTCCATGCCCGCGTCTTTCAGCGCATGGGCCATCACCTTTGCCCCCCGGTCATGACCGTCGAGACCTGGCTTTGCAATGAGTACCCTGATCACCCTGTCGGACATCATTCCTGCTCCTCTTCGTCTGTTGCTTCAAAGAAGTATTGTGTGACGCTCGGATTTCCCTTCTTAAACTCTCTGAGAACGAATTCCTTTCCCCTCAAGATGTGCTTTTTAACGAGCTTTTCGACCTTCTGAGCATCCCTTTTTTTCATGGCCTTCAGCATCTCTCTATGATCCTGGTTTGACAAGGGAGCCATATCCTCGGAATTCAGCATGACCTTTCTGAGCAGGAAGATATCGTCTCTCAGGTCATGTATCATCTTGATCAGGCGAGGACTCCTGCTCAATGCATAGAGCAGCTCGTGAAAATCGGTATTGATGCGTGTCAGTTCTGAAAGGTCGTTTCCGTCCAGATACCTCTGAAATTCATCGATCTTTTCTTCCAAAGGCAACAGCTCTTCATCGGCAAATCTCTTGGCCGCGAGAAAGGCGGCAAAGCTCTCCAAGGTGCTCCGTATATCAAATGTTTCTTCAACACCGGATAGTGTCAATCCCCTCACGGCATAGCCCCCTTTGGGCAACGGATTCAGAAATCCCTCCGCCGCCAACCTGTGTATGGCCTCTCTGACAGGGGTTCGGCTGATGCCCATGGAATCGGCGACCTCGTTCTCGATGATCCTTCTTCCGGGCGACATTTCACCCCTCAGAATCATGCCCTTGACCTGTTCAAAGACCTGGGAGCCGAGGTTCTCCCTTTTTACACTTCTGAGCTCGAAGGCGTTCCACGCATTTGTCGGTAACAATTGTTTTTCCATCTCTCACTGTCTAGTCGATTCTACTGGAGATACTGCCTGGCAATCGTGGTCTGCAGGACCTCGTGGGTTCCTCCGCCATAAAGGAGAAAGCGATTGTCTCGATAATATCTCTGGACGTTGTATTCCATGGAATAGGCATAGGCGCCGAAGATCCTCGTTGCCTCATCTGCTGCGTGACACGCGGATTCGGTGGTGAAATACTTGGCCATAGAGGCCTCATTGAGACAGGGTATCTTCTTGTCGATGAGATGGGTAACCTTATACGACATGAGATGCCCCGCCTCTAGATTGACTGCCATGTTGGCGATCTTTGCCTGGATGAGCTGGTACTGTGCTATAGGTTTACCAAATTGTACTCGCTCTTTGCAATACCGTATGGAATCATCCATGGCGGCCCGATGCAGACCGAGTGATAAGCAGGCGGTCATGACCCTTATTTCGGCAAGGATGGTCAACAAGACATCGAGGCCTCTTCCCAATTGCCCAAGCATATATTCGGGAGGAACGTGGCAATCGTTAAAATAGATCTCAGAGAGCGAGGTTGTTCTGGTACCCAAGGTGTCGAATTTCTTGCTGTGAGAGAAACCGGGCGTGTCGGTGGGTATGAAAACGAACATGAGTCCCTTTAGTTTCTTATCCGGATCTGTTTGACAGAGGACCGTGTGAAAATCACCATAGGGGCCACTGGTGGACCACGTCTTCATGCCGTTAATAACCCACCCATCTTTTGTTTTGGTGGCCCTCGTACGGACATTACCGAGATCGGACCCTGCCTCAGGCTCGGTGAGTTGAAAGGCCCCGATCTTTTCGCCCCTCAACGCGGGGCGCAGATATGTTTCATGCATCTCCTTTGTGCCGTAAAGATAGAGACCATTGGTCGCCATAAGACACTGCATGGCGGTGGCGGCGGCCAGGCTCAGAAGCCCCCGCGCCAATTCCTCCACGGTGATACAATAGAGTGTAGTGTTTCCTCCTGAACCGCCCACCTTTTTTGGATACCTGATCCCGAGCACCCCCATATCAGCAAGCTTCCTGAAGAGGAAAAAGGGGAATTCGCCCTTCTCGTCCACCTCCCGGGCGACAGGGATTACCTCCTCATCCACAAACCTGGCCATGACCTTTTTCATCAGTTCTTCTATATCCGAACGTACCATCATGCACCCTGCTTCGCCTTTCTGTCTCTCATTGCATTGCTGAATATCGGTACAACCTCATGGAGGTCATCGACAATACCCCAGTCGGCTACCTCGAAGATAGGTGCCCTCTCATCTTTGTTAACAGCTATAACGTACCGTGAGTTCAACATCCCGGCTCGATGCTGAATGGCACCGGATATGCCGCACGCGATATACAGCTCGGGTCTGACCGTCTGACCGGTTTGCCCTACCTGGCGCTCAACCGGCAGCCACCCCTCTTCGATTACCATCCGGGTGCCGGCGACTTCACCCCCGAGTACCCCGGCGAGGGAGAAAAGACATTCCATGCCCTCTTTCGACCCAACGCCTCTGCCACCGGCTACGATGATTGTAGCCTCACACAGGTTGACCCCCTTCTTCTCTTCCCGTGCAACTTCCAACACCGTGGTCAGGGTGTCTTTATCCAGGAGCTTAACAACCTTCTCGGTTATCCTGTACCCGGATGAACCGTCTTTTCTCTTCGCCTCCATTACGCCCGGCCTCACCGTTGCCATCTGGGGCCTGCTGTAAGCGGTCCTTATCGTTGCCATAACATTTCCGCCGAAGGCGGGCCTGGTCTGGAGAAGTGAACCGTCGGTCGGGTCTATGGTCAGTTCCGTGCAGTCGGCGGTTAGCCCGAGATTCAGCCTCATGGAGACCCGTGGCGCCAGGTCACGTCCCATGGTTGTTGCCCCGATCAGAAGGATATTCGGCTTGTGTTTTCCTATGAGCTGAGAGATGACCTTAGCGTAAGGAGTGGTCTGGTAGTGAGCAAGAAGTCTGTGTTGGGCAAGATAGATATTCCGGGCGCCGAATGCCCCGAGCTCTTCGGTGAGATGCTCAACCTCATGGCCCAGGAGAACAGCCGACAGCTCTTGATTGAGCCCTTGGGCGAGCGTTTGGCCGAGGCCTAACAGTTCAAGGGCGACCCTGTTGAGCGTTCCGTCCCTGTGTTCGGCGAATACCCATACGCCCTTGAAGTCGCTGAAATCCGGTATCTCTTTCTCCTGTATGTCCGAGCTGATTGCCGCAACCTTACAGGTCTCTATGCAGGCACCACAGGCAGTACATCGTTCGGTAAGCACTGCCTTTCCCTCTTTCAATTCGATTCCGCCGTAAGGACAAACCTTTATGCATCGTCCGCAACCATTGCAGAGCTCGTAATCAACCGTTATGGCCATAGTGGTACCTATCCGTTACGTTTAGACCAGATGCTTCTCGTGGAGCCTTCCAATCAGCTGGCTCACCACGTCGTCTGTATCGCCTTTCAGTATTTCCCCTTCTCGTTTGCTTTTTGGGGAAAAGGTCTTGATAACCCTTGTCAGGGAGCCGCTCAGGCCGATCTCCTGGACGGTGACCCCCAGATCCGCCGCATCCCAGATCTTGATCGGTGCCTTGTCCTGGCACGCGTCGATCAGGAAACTCACCCGTGGGTGCCGTGGCCTGTTGATTTCCCTGAGGACCGTAATCAGGGCAGGGAGCGGTGATTCCACCCGTTCATACCCGTCTTCCAATGCCCGCTTGACCACGATCCGCTTTTCATCGATTTCCTCGATCTCCCGGACATAGGTCAGTTGGGGCAGGTTCAGGAACTCCGCTATCTGGGGGCCTATCTGGGCCGTGTCCCCGTCGATGGCCTGCCTGCCGCAGATTACGAGATCATAGCCTTTTATCTTTCGTATAGCCTTGCCAAGGGTATAGGCCGTGGCCCATGTATCTGCGCCGGCAAAGTTTTTATCGGTGAGCAGTATGCCCTGGTCAATACCCATGCCGAGGGCCTCGGACACGGCGTCGATTGCCTGAGGCGGGCCCATGGACAGGGCGGTGGTCTTGCCTCCCAATTCCTGCTTTAAGGTAATGGCCACCTCGATGGCATGTCGGTCATCGGGGTTGATGATGCTCTCAACCCCTTCCCTGATGAGGTTGCCTGTTTTTGGATCGATCTTGATCTCAGTTGTGTCAGGCACCTGCTTTATGAGTACGATGATGTTCATATGCCACTTCCTAACGATACAGTTTGTTAGACTTAGAAGCCAGAATCTTTCGCCCCCGCCATCGCTTGGCTGCAGCTAAATAACCCCCTTTTCCTTGAAGGCAGCCAGATCATTCTCGGCATAGCCGAGCGCGTCGCAATATATCTCCTTGTTGTGCTCCCCAAACCGGGGCGGAAAGGACAACGTCCTGTCAGTAGATTCGAGAAATGGCGTACCGCAAGGCGGTGGCGCCAGGGTAAGCTCAAGTCCTGATTGAGGGTCCTTTGATTTCAGGAGCCTCCTCTTGATCAGGGGGTCTTCCAAGACCTGGGGAATGCTGTTTATATTGCTGATAGGCAGCCCGATCTGGTTAAATATGGCTGTGAGTTCTTCGGAGGTCATGTCGGAGAATAGTCTGGCCAGGGACTCATTAAGGTTTGCCACATCCTTTATTCTTCCCTCGTTTTTCTCGTATTCCGGTTTATCCAGAGCCTGAAACAGGGGTAGGCCTACCATGGCCTTCCACTGCCGGTCATTGCCGACGGCAATGTATACATAACCGGTTTTGGTCCTAAAGACCGAGACCGGCGCAAAGAACTGGTGTGTATTGCCGCTTCTGGTTACGGTTTGATTGAAGCTCGCTGTTAAGGTTGTTGCCACGGTCAGCCACGAAGCAGAGGACTCGAGCATGGAGATATCGATGCGCGATCCTTCCCCGGTCCTTTCCCTTTTGAGCAGGGCCTTCATGATAAGGCCGTAGGCATGGACACTGGAACCCATATCGGCGAGGGGAATGCCGAGCGATTGGGGATCCCCGCCGGGCTCCCCCGTCAGATCCATCAGGCCGGACCGAGCCTCCAGAACCGGCTCATAGGCTGCCTCGTTGATATCAGGGCCGAAACCGGTCATGCCGAGCCAGATGATGTCCGGTCTAATGCTTTTGAGCTTGTCGTAATCGATACGGAGTTTGAGGTAGTTTCTCGGGAGCTGGTTGGTGGCAAAGATGTCTACCTTGAAGGTGGTGATGAGTTTTTTGAAGATTTCCTGGCCCTTTTCTTCTCCCAGGTTCAGGGTGATCGCCTTTTTTCCCGAATTGATACAGAGATAGTAGGTATTCATCCTTTCTTCTTTAAGGTAGTTATCCCCGATCATCCTGTTTGGATCGCCGTAAATAGGATGTTCCATCCGAATAACATTCATGCCATCCTGGGCGAGCAGGTACGTCAAATACGGCAGGGTTGTGGCCTGTTCCAGGGAAAGAATCGTCATGTCTTTAAAGAGCTCCATGATGGCCTCCTTCATACGATTTGGTAAGGGTTACTTTTTAAATTCCGGCTTCCTTTTCTCCAGAAAGGCCGAGATCCCCTCTTTGGCGGCATCGGTGCAGGCGATCTCCGCAGAGCCCTGGTAACCGATCTCGAGGGCGTCGGCGAGCGTGTCGGCGGCGGCACCCTGTTTGATGGTTTTTATTGTTACGGAGATGGCCTCTTTGCTCAAGGCCAATTTTCCGGCCATGGGCGGTTGAGGGATAGTTATTTCGGGGATATCGACGCTTCCCTCAGGAATTCTGGTTATCTTTCCCTGTAGTTTCTTAACCTCCTCTACCGCCTCATTAATCATTGCGGGGTAATCATCTACGACCTTAGTCACCATCCCGATATCCACTGCTTCCTGGGCGCTAATCCGCCGCGCCAGGCAGATCATTTCGTGAAAGAGCTTTGCGCCCTGAGGCCACTTTCGATACGGCACAATGCACCCACCAATCCCCGGCAGTATTCCAAGGGTAATTTCTGGGAACTGAAAGACTGCATTTTTGGTAGCCACGATGCTGTGACAGCGAAGGGCAATCTCCAATCCCCCACCGAGGGCCATGCCATTAATGGCAGCCACAATTGGCTTTTCCATCTGATCCATGAAGCGCTGCACCTGAGCGCAGTCCCGTGCATAGTTAACTGCTGCATCCCAGTTCCCGAGGGTCTGCGGGAACTTGCCGATGTCCGCGCCGGCTGAAAAGGCAGCAGTGCCATATCCAGTGATGACAAATCCCTTGACCGAGGGATCATCTGTGTGCTCCTTCAAGACCGAGAGGATCTCGTTATTGATCTCGTCACTGATTGCATTCATGGCCTGAGGGCGCCTGAGGGTGATAACCTTGACGCCGTAAATCTCATCCACGAGGAGGAAGCGTTTGAAGTCCTGGTAGTCGGAGAGGGGCTTCTTGGCTCGTGGAAACCCGGGCCTCTCTTTCTCAAACCGCTCCATTATCCGCCCTACCTCTGCCTCACCCAGGTCGTGCATGATATCAAAGGGTCCTTTCCTGAAACCCAAGGCAACCTGGCAGCCGAAGTTACAATCTGCTTTGGTTCCGATGCCCCTATCAACGATGTCGAATGACTGGGAAAAGAGAATTCCCAGCATCCTGTCTCTAATAGTCTGCCTCAATTCCTCGGGCACTTCTACCGTGCTGCCGGGGCGCACTGTGTGCCACGTGTCAACGGAGCCAAGGATGGGCGCAGGCCTATAGTGGGGACCTTCCTCCATCTGGAGGGTATTAGTTTCGATGATAATGGGATTGCCATTGGCCATATTGAGCACATAGAAGGGTCCTGCAAACACGAATTCCCCTGCTACCGAGTCGATTTGGCTGGCCGTGGCAGAGTCGAGCAAGTAGGCAGCCTCATTGCACCAGTTGTCGAAAACCCGGTCCAGCATAAAGCAGATGACATTATCGGTAATGATGGGGACCTTGCCCGTTTGGGCAAAAAGCCAGAAGAGGTAGTCAACGACCTCCGGACTGGCTTCCTTCCACCGAATTACCTCAACCGGCAGGCTCCTCCAGGCCGGCGCAAAGAAGTGAGTAATGGTGGTTCGTTCCGGTTTCTTCATGGACGAAAAGATTCTGTCGGCAGGTATGGAGCTGGTGTTTGAGGTGATGATGGTATCTTCACCAACTATTTTTTCAACGGTATCGAAGATTTTCCGTTTTAAGGGGATGTTTTCCGTTGCAGCCTCGATAACCAGATCGCAGTTCCCGATCTGATCATAGTCCTGGGTATACACGATATTGTCGAGGACCGCCGTGGCCTGATCCTCTTTCATCTTCCTTTTTTCGGTTGCCTTTTGAACATACCCGGTAATTCTCTTTTCGGCATTCTTAAGGGGTTCTTCAACAACATCAACTAGATGGAGTTTTATGTCTGGGAGGGCCGCTTTAAAGTAGTATCCGATATCAGGCCCGATCGTGCCGGCTCCGATGATGGCTATTTCTCTCGGAAGGGCTCTGGTTGGCCTGAAAGACAGGGGGTTGTTTGAGGCAGGGTAGAGTTTCTTTTCTGTATCCATAGATCTTCCTCTCCATGTAGCACGGGGTAAAAATGCTCAAAATAGAGTATTTCCTTGACTATGAAATGTATACTGTATACAAAACTTTTGTCAAGGCAAAAATGGTGTCAGATGGCAAGGGCAGGAAAGGAATATCCTGTTTATCTTATTAAGGTCTACAAAGAGCGGTGCAATGGGTGCGGCCAGTGTCTCGACTTGTGCCCCGTCGATGTCTTTGAGTTTCTGGGGGGAATAGCCCTGCCTTGCCGGCCCGAGAATTGCCTGGGTTGTGGCACCTGTGAGGCCGTGTGTGAACGCAAGGCCATTGTTGTGACGGAAATATGATTGCAGATTCTCTTTTTCGTCTTAACTTAGTGTTAACTTCTCAATCCTGCATGCTCATAAACGAATACGGCTGATGCAACGAGCCAACTATAGGCAAATTCCATGTCCAACGCAATTCTCATCATAGGCGGGGGGATAGCCGGCATAAACGCCGCGTTACGGGCGGGTGACTATGGCAGCACGGTGTATCTGGTAGACGATACCGCCAGTATCGGCGGAATGATGGCGAGGCTTGATAAGACGTTTCCCACCAATGACTGCTCGATATGCATAGAGGCCCCCCTCATGTATGAGGTTGACAATCACCCAAACGTCGAGATCCTTACCAATACCGAAGTAAGAAGGGTCAAAAAGGAGGGCAGTGTTTTTAAGATTCGATTGCTCAAGCGGGCCACGTATATCGATCAGGAGAAGTGCACGGGCTGCGGGGCATGCATGGAGGCATGCCCGGTCAGTGTTCCCCATGAGCTGGACGGAAAGATCGGAGGCATGCGAAAACTGATCTCCATGGCATTTCCTCAGGCCGTGCCCAACGTCTCATTCATTGACCCGCGATGCCGATATGGCAAGATGCGGGAGCAGGGGGCCTGTGTGGGAGGCTGCGTTGTGGACTGCAGCCAGTGCCGGGAATGCCCCATTGCATTGTGTGTGAAGGCCTGCAAAGAGGAGGGAAAGGACGCCGTTGTCCTGTGGCAGGCTGACAGGCCCATGGATATCGAGGTGCAGAGCATCATCGTTGCAACGGGAATAAAGCCTGCAGAGCCCGAGCCGGGGCTGTACGGCTACGATATCTGCGACAACGTCATAACCAATATCCAGTTTGAACGCTTGATGAATGCCGGTGGCCCGACCGGCGGGCAGATTATCAGGCCCTCGGACAAAAAACACGTGAGCAAGATAGCATGGATACAGTGCGCGGGCCGCGGGCTCAAGGAGGGAGGAGTGCCGTACTGTTCAAAGGTCTGCTGCATGATCGCGGCAAAGCAGACCATCATTACAAAGGAGCACGACGCGTCGGTTGAGACGGTGATCTTCTATAACGACCTGAAGGCATACGGTAAAGGCTTTTGGAATTTCTACCGGAAGGCGCTGGAAAACGGGGTTCGGTATGTAAAGGCACGCCCCTTTGATGTGTTTGAAGATCCCGAAACCAAGAATCTGACGGTACGATATGAAAACCTCGAAACCGGTAAAATCCAAAAAGAAGAGGTTGAGCTTCTGGTCCTTTCAATGGGCCTGGTGCCCGGCGACCGCAACGAACGGTTGGCCAAACTCTTAGGGGCGGAGTTAGACGAGCACGGCTTTTTCAAGGAGAAAGATCCCCTGCTCGCCCCCTTGGAGACAACGGTTGAGGGTGTCTATCTCTCCGGAGGTGCAACAGGCCCCATCGACATTTCCGAGTCGGTTATCCAGGCATCGGCTGCCAGCTTGAGGGCAGTATCACGAAACAATCCGGGGTAGTGCGATGAGCGGCGATACCAGGGTGGGTGTTTTTGTCTGTAACTGCGGTACAAACATCGGTGGCTTTGTGGATGTGCCCGCAGTGGTTGAGCATGCCAGGGGCCTCACCGACGTTGCCTTTGCCGAAGAGGGTAAATGGTCTTGTTCGGTTGACTATCTGGCCCATATGCAGGAGTGCATCAAAGAGCACGATCTTAACAGGGTGGTGATAGCCTCGTGTACCCCGAGGACACATGAACCGCTCTTTAAGCGGACCGTGAAAGAGGCGGGGTTAAACCCCTACCTGCTCGAGTTTGTGAGTATCCGGGAACAGGTTTCGTGGGTCCACATGGATAACCGTGAGGCAGCAACGGAAAAGGCCAAGGATCTTGTAAAGATGGGGGTGGCCAAGGCCAGGCTCCTTGAAGAGGGAGAGGAGATCAGGCTCCCCGTCAAAACCGATTCCCTGGTGATCGGCGGCGGTATGGCGGGCATGACCGCTGCCCTGAGCCTCGCTGATCAGGGTTTCCAGGTCTTCCTCGTGGAGAAGGATGAGCAGTTGGGGGGGCTTCTGAACAGGATATGGCGTGTGTGGAATGACGGGAGCGAGCATGCGGCCGATGAGCTCGTCAAGGCACGGGCGGAACACGTCTTACATCACCCCGGCATCAAGGTCTATACCAAGTCCGTCATCGAAAACGTTGAAGGCTACATCGGGAACTACAGGGTCACGGTGAAATCAAATGGAGCGAGCGACACCTTTGATGCATCTACGGTCATCGTGGCAACGGGAATGCAAGAGATTGAGCCCACCGGGCAATACGGTTACGGCGATGATCCGCGCGTCGTAACACAACTGCAACTTGAAGACCTGCTCAAGAGAGGCGAACTTGCACCGGTGAAAGATGTGGTCGTGATCAATTGTGTCAATTCAATGAATGAAGACCGCGGCTGCTGTACTATCGGATGCGGGATCTCCCTGAAGAACGCCATGGCCTTGAAAGAGGCGAACAATGATATCACGGTTCATATCCTGTATCGGCATCTCTGCCTGGTAAAAGAAGAGCAGAAAATGCTGGAGAAGGCCAAACGAGCGGGCATCAGGTTCCTCCGGTTTCCCGACGACGAGTACCCGGAGGTATCCGATGAGGATGACCGGCTGACCGTTCGGGTCTACGATTTCCTGCTCGGAAGGCGATTTGCTTTACCGGCCGATCTATTGGTGCTGACAACCGGTTTCGTGGGAGACAGCAGTGTGGAGCAGATCAAAGGTCAGCTCAAGGTGTCTGCCACACCGGAGGGTTTCTTTCAGGAGGCCCATATCAAACTCGGCCCCCTTGACTTCCCCGCCGACGGCCTCTTTCTGTGCGGCGGTGCCAGATCGCCAAAAGGCGTGAAGGAGGCCTGTGAGGAGGCTCTGGGAGCAGCCATGGGCGCCTCCATTCCCATGAAGCGGGGTTACATTGAGGCAGCGGGGATCGTGGCCAATGTGGATCTTGAGGTCTGCACAGGGTGCGGTTTGTGCGCCAAGAATTGCCCTTACGGCGCCATCCAGATGGTGGATGACAAACCCAATACAATCAAGGCCCTGTGCAAGGGGTGTGGCCTGTGCGCGGCGGACTGCCCCGCGGACGCCATCAGTATCATCCACTATTCAGACGATCAGATCCTGGCACAGGTTGAGGCTGCTCTGGAACAGAATCCCGGCCAAAAGATCATCGGCTTTGTGTGCCACTGGTGTTGTTTAGGGGGGGTTGATATGGCCGGTGTGAGCAGGCTTCAGTATCCCCCGAATGCGCGATTGATACGGGTGATGTGCTCTGCGCGAGTGGACGCTCAGTTTGTGCTTCGTGCCTTTGAACTGGGTGCAGCCGGGGTGTTGGTGGGGGGATGCGAATTCCCGACCTGCCACTACATCGTGGGCAACTATAAGGCGGACAAGCGAATGGAACGGGTGAGGAAGACCCTGGCGAAAAACGGCTACGACCCTGACAGGCTTTGGGTCCTCTGGTGTTCAGCGGCAGACGGGCCGAAGTTTGCGAATACCATGAGAGACATGGTCAAACAACTGAACCTGGAGTGATGACTGTGGAGGAAGTCGCACGAGCACCGATAGAGCCAGGTAAGGCCTTGCCAGGTGAGGCATTGTACGATGCGGCCATGTTCAGGGTCTGCGAACAGTGTGGATGTTGTAGTTCTGCCTGCCCCATGACCGGCATTGACGATTTCAATATCCGTCGTATCTTGCGCCATTTGGAATTCGGCCTCGAACGCGAGGTGGTGAATTCCCCCATGCCGTGGCTGTGCACGGCCTGCGGCAGGTGTGAAGACGCGTGTCCCAATGGTATCGGGATTTTGGATATTGTGCGGGCTTTGCGCCTGGCTGCTCCTGATCAATGGATCCCCGAGGGTCCCCCGTGTGTGCTTGCCTGTCCGGTACAAGTCGATATACCTGGCTATGTGAAGCTCGTAGCGGAGGGCAAGATCGATGAGGCCTATGCCCTGATTCGGGAAAAGGTTCCCTTCCCCGGTATCCTGGGTCGTGTCTGCACCCGGCCTTGCGAGGAGGCCTGCCGGCGCGGGGACGTCTTCGATCAGCCCATCGCCATATGTGCCCTGAAACGATACGTTGCCGATACCGCGGCCCACCTGCCCGAGCAAATATCGAGGGTGGAAAAGGATACCGGCCACAAGATTGCGATCATCGGGGCAGGACCTGCCGGTTTGACGGCGGCCTTTTACCTGAGAAGAAAAGGTCATAAGGTCACCGTTTTTGAGGAGCGACCTGAACCGGGGGGAATGATGCGATTCGGCATCCCCGATTATCGTCTGCCCAGGGAGGCGGTGGAGCGGGAGATCGCCCAGGTCCTTGCTATCGGTATTGAACTTCAAACAGGCAAGAAGATGGGCAGGGATTTCGACCTTGACCGGCTCAAGGCCGAAGGGCACGAGGCGGTTTTTCTGGCTATCGGTGCCCAGCTGAGCCGAAGGATAGAGCTGGAGGGGGCGGACCTTGACAACGTGATGTGGGGGGTTGATTTCCTGTATGAGGCAAGTGAGGGTAAAGCGGTCGCGCTCAAGGACCGGGTATTGGTCGTCGGCGGAGGTAATGTGGCCATCGATGTGGCCCTCACCGCGCTGCGGCTGGGGGCCAAAGAGGTTACCCTTGCATGCCTCGAAACCAGGGAAGAGATGCCGGCGAACCGGTGGGAAATTGAGGAGGCCCTTGAGGAGGGAGTTATCCTCATGCCTTCGTGGGGCCCGAAGCGGATCGTCGGAGAGAGCGGAAGGGTTTCCGCAGTAGAGCTCGTTCAGTGCACCTGTGTGTTTGATGAGGAGGGGAACTTCTGTCCGGCCTTCGGCACTGAAACAGCAACAGTAGCTGTTGATCAGGTGATCCTGGCCATAGGTCAGGCGCCCGATTTTTCCTGCATCGGTGATAGGGAGGCCCTGAGGGTCGAAAAGGGCTCGCTCGTGGTTGATCACGAAACCCAGGGGACGGAGATTCCGTGGGTGTTTGCGGGCGGTGACATGGCCAGCGTTCCGGGCACCATCGTCGATGCCATTGCAGCGGGACGTCGAGCCGCGAGCTCAATCGACAGATTCTTGGGCGGCGATGGATTGATCGACGAAACTCTCGTAGAAAGGCCTTCCGCTGAGTCGTATACGGGCAAACGGGAAGCAGGGTTTGCAGACCTGAAACGGGCAGCCATGCCCCTTATGCCGGTTGCGGAACGGCATGGGGGTTTTGATGAGGTTGAGCTCGGTTTGAGCGAAGAGCTTGCTGTGCACGAGGCAAAGCGGTGTCTTCAGTGTGATTTAGAGCTCTGCCTGGCACGGGAGGGAAAAGAAAGAAGCAGCGGATAGACGACGGAGCAACGCATATCGATCTCGCCCTCATCTCACAACACGTGTTTCACGATTAACAACAGGGCGACCCCCAAGAGGATCCACCCGAAAACCAGCTTCACTGATCGGGGTTTCAGCTTTTCCGCCATCAATCGAGAACCTATCTGACCGCCCAGAAATACGGCAATACCGCACAGTATCCACACACCCCACACGGGGCGTGCAGCCGAGCCAATATGGGAGACAAAACTGGAACTCCCTGAAAAGGCTACCACCAGGGCCGAGGTTGCCGCCGCTACCTTTGCCTCAAGGCCGGCCATATAGAGGAGCGGGACCACAAAGCTGCCGCCCCCCCGCCCTATTAACCCCGCAAAAAAGCCCAGTACGCTGCCGGCTGTGATCCCCAATAGAACCCGCTGTCCGGATGAAAGCCCGTCGCCTTTCGGTTTCCACCCGCTGAGCATCAAGAGACCTGCCGAGGCGGTGAACAGTGCGAATAGCAAGATAATCGGTTTTGTGGGTAGTGTGACATTGATCCAGGTACCAAGGGGCGCCAAGAGGACCATAGCAATACCAAAGGGGACGGCCACCTTCCACGCAATCATCTTTCTTCTTCCATACGTCCAGGCAGCCGAAGAACTATTAACGACATTTAACAGCATACCCAGGGGAATTGCCTCTGTCTTGAAGTCCATCCCGAGCCAGAACAGGATCGGTATATAGAGTTGCGACCCCCCCAGGCCAATCATCGCAAAGACCAGTGCGATGAGCAAGAAAAGGGGAGGGGCAAAATAAAGCGTTTCCACCGTGCGTTATTCCTCCTGGATAGTGCGTTTTTCAGCTCGCTCTCGACTTCCAGCGTAAGGGGAGTCCCGATGATTTCCGTATACATGTAATTAGATGCCATACCATGAACCTGTCAAGGACAATCCATTGCTAAAAGATCCCGACATGGGCTCTGAACGCAGTACTTCAAACATAAATCAGCACCCATTGCCGCAAAACACCAGTACCCCATTTTACATGAAACAGGGTTACTCGGGCGAGACCAAATAAGCTGAAATCTCCTGCCTCAACCTGAGTGAGTGAGGCTGGGGCAGATGAAGATCTATGAACCTGATAATTCCCTGCAGCGGCTCGACTGAGCTCGCCGGAGTCTTGCTGCAGGGTTACCACATAGTGCCTCCCCCTTGATGGGGGAGGTTAGGTGGGGGTGATAAAATGTTTGGTCACCCTCCCCTTTACCCGCTTGAAGTCTGGCGGGTTGATCCCCTCCCATTAAGGGAGGGGGCGTAGCAATTGGATACCCTGCAGCTTGCTGCAAGGTGGTTCATTCATGTCGCAGCCTTTCTGCTGCTACCAAAATTACGGATAAAAGAAGGTAATCCGAAAAAAATCTGTAGAAAATCCTTGACAAAAGGAAACAAAAGAGAGTTACATTAGTTGAGAATGAGAAACAGTCGCAAAATTGGGAATGAGATTAAGGGAAGGCCCGCAACTGCTCAGCGCCAATTACTCTTAAGACTCATCAAGAAGACAGGTGGACACATAAGCGCCAAGGAACTGTACAGGCGGGCCAGCAGGAAGAATGAGTCTATCAGCCTGGCTACCGTGTATCGTACCCTGCAATTATTCAAGGAACTTGGTCTGGTCGAGGAGAGGAGATTAGGGCAGGTGTACTGTCGTTATGAGGTGAAGGGCTCGACCGATCATCAGCATCTGGTGTGCAGGTCTTGCGGTAAGGTCATAGAGTTCGAGAGCCCTCTCATCCGTAGATTAGTCGAGGAGCTCAAGAACGAGCATGGCTTCAGCCTCACGAAAATTGAACTCTATATGGAGGGATACTGCCGGCGGTGTACCAAAGAAGCCACCGATATGGCTTGAATAGACAGGTGTTCTCAATGGCCCTCAAGCAAGAATCGGGATTATCAGCGAATTTCCTTGTTACGATGCTGTGTTTTGACCAGCCGAGTGCCCCTCTGATGGAACATCTCAAACTATCCGAGCAGGAGATCCAGGCCCAACTCACTATACTGAGACATTATGAGCTCGTCAAAGGGCATAAGGAGGACAGCAAGGTTTATCTAATCCCCTATAGCTAGGAAGGGATACGTGGGTATTTCCATGGGATCACGTAATGTCGAAATCCACAAAAGGGTTTCATATATTTCCTTAGTCAACCGTAATTCGAGGAGGTGACATGCCCAAGGTGATAGAGGTCACAGATCTAAATTTTGAGGAAGAGGTTTTGGACTCAGATGTGCCCGTAGAGGTAGATTTCTGGGCACCCTGGTGTGGGCCCTGCCAAATGGTTTCACCCATATATGACAAGCTTTCTGAAGAATACAGCAATTTCAAATTCTGCAAGATTAACGTGGATGAGAATCCGCAGATGGCACAGCAGTATGCTATTGTGAGCATTCCGATGCAGATGTTCTTCAATGATGGTGAGAAAGTTGATGAAATCCTCGGTGCAGTGCCTGAGCATGTGATTCGAGCAAAGGTCGAAGATATTGTTAAAAGGTTCCCGGCCGATGAACGGGGAAGGCTAAAGGTGCTCCTGCGCTCCTGGACCGAGCAGAACAGAAAGCATGGCGAGAAGTTCAAGAAATGGAAAGAGAAGGCCGGGAATCCCGACGGAGATGCGCCGTACGGTCCAGTGTTTGAAGCAGTGAAACGGGTGGAGGAGGCAAACGAGCAGCTCTCAAAGGCCCTCGCAGAATTAGGGGATAAATGAGAGATGAACTCGGCTTCCCGCTGCCATTTCATGGTGTAGAGAATGGGAGCCACTAAGGAAAAGATAAAGCGGATTTATGAGACGTTGCCCCAGCTGAATTGTGGTTTATGCGGGTTTGAGGGTTGTGGGCAATTTGCTAAGGCAGTGGCAGAAGGCAGGGCATCGCCTTTTGGTTGCAGGCAGAATCCATGGATAGGATATGAGGTAAGCGATATCATTGGGTTGAGGACACCGTTTCCCGGATATCCCAATAGATTCTACCAATCTTCTCTTATGTCCAGTCCAGGACTCTCCCCTTCTTTGGAATCACTGGGAAAAGAGGTGAGGGAACTCTCAAGGAGGATGGAGAGCATCTTGGATAGAATCGATACACTGGGTAAGAGAGGAGAAGAATTTTCAACACCTATCGATAAGAGGAGAAAGATCTTCCGAACGTATTCGAAGATCCAGCACTATCTCCAAACAAAAACAATGAGGAAAGGAGGCGATTAGAAATGCCACAAGGAGATGGAACAGGCCCACGAGGGCAAGGCCCGGGAACGGGCAGAGGCCAAGGGCGAGGCGGTGGCCGTGGAAGGATGGGCGGCAGCGGACTCGGTGTCGGCGGTGAATGCGTCTGCCCCAATTGCGGTCATAGAGCGACTCACCAAAGAGGCACGCCCTGTTACGAGATGAGGTGTCCAAAATGTGGTACACCAATGACAAGGTAATTACAGATCATTTCTAAAGAGGGAATCAAATCGAGGATTATTTCCAGGGAAGAAATGGGGACAGAAGAAGAGGTTTTTGAGGTGGAATTCAAAGAAGACTGTGGACGGGTAAGAGCCTGAGAGCCTCTCATCACATCCGGTGCCGGATGAATCTTATAATGGAGGTATGGCAATGGAGCAAACATCGTTTTCCGATACCGCCATCGTCTCCTGTGGCACCTTGACTCTGGAGCTGAACCATTTAAAGGAAACCGGGTTTCTGAACGCCCAACAGATCCTGTTTACTACCCCGGGGCTACACGAGAGACCGAAAGAACTGGAGAGGCAGCTCATCAAGCGGGTAGAGAAAGCCAAAGAAAAAGCATCCAAGGTCATTGTGGTCTATGGGGGTAAGTACTGTTACGTAAACGGCGATGAACCAACGCGAACCATGAAGACCATCATTGAGGAACTAGGGCCTGAGGTCGTGAGGGTTCAGGCCACACACTGTATGGACATGCTGGCAAGCGAGGAGGAGCGAGAGAAGATCGCCCAGGAAATGGCCGGAGGCGAGAAGGTCTGGTGGATGACGCCGGGCTGGATCAAGTTCCGACATGATGTGTTCAATGGCTGGGATAAGGGACTGGCAAACGAGAACTTTCCCAGGCACACCGGTGGGGCAATTGTCCTTGATGGAATAGGGTATATGGATCGCTATATGGCGGAGCAACCGGAAGAGCTTCTGGAGTATTCCGACTGGATGGGGATCCCGATACAGCCCTATCCCATTACCCTGGATCGGCTCAAGTTTCTGCTTTCAGAGCAGGCAGCTTCCCTTTCGTGATCTATATCTTTGGCCGTTTTCACGGGAAAGGCAATATAGAGTAAAGGGAATTTTCACGCCGTTATCGAGAAAGCATTTCACTATGGGCGAAGAGGAAGAGTTAGAAAAAGAGATAGAGGCGCTCGAGGCACAATTGAGAGAGCGAGAAGCCTTGCTGCCAGCCCATTCCGTGCGGCCAGAACAATTACTAGTAATTGAGGAGCTAGAAACTACAATAAGCGAGAAGAAGAAGGAACTAAATCGGGTTTATACAAAGGCAGCCGATGGAAAAGCAGAAGGCGAAAGGAACTGAGGATCTAGAAGGGGCCATGAGTGGCGTTTTTGGTTCTGACACGATCACCAGCAGACTATCTCAGGTACTTGCTTATGCCGCTGTAAAGAGTACTGTTTCTTATCAGGAAATAAAGGAGATTATCAAGGATGATCCGGAAGAAGATCTTCTTCTGGCTGACAAATGGAGATTACTTTTGCCCGTTAGGACCACGAAGAGTTCCAGCTGGGAGGATCGGTTGTTATTGCTTAGGGATGGAGAGATCTATGAAGTCCTGAATGTGGTAAAATACCTGGTAAAAGGTGCCCTTCATACAGGAAAATGGGATCCTGAACAGGCCATAACTAAGCTCTTTAAGGAACTGGGAGATCCAGACTGTAAACAAATCCCTGGACTGGTGAGAAGCATTGCCGAAGAGGCGGTTAATCATAAAATTACCGGCAATCAAATAAGGAGTATCTGCGTCCAGCTCGGTCTCGGCGATAGAGTTGATGGCCTTATTGCCGCGCTTAAGGCAGCAGGAATTATAAGCCCCAAGTTGAGATCGTTTTCAGAGGTCTTCAAGGCAGGATCACCAATCTATGAGCTCAATCCATCTGTAGCTATAGGGATATAGATATGAACTGTCGCTATCATCCTGATAGGGAGGTAAGGGTAACATGTCAGAAGATGGGGGTAGGATACTGTCAGGAATGTCTGGATAATTGTGAGGCCTGTACGGACCCCTGTACATACTGCAAGTTCAAGCAGGGGTGCATAATATGGGAGCTGTGCCGAAAAAGCGAGAAGAGATATCGCCTGGAGAAAGCAGCCAGCGGCAAATTGGAAACGTAGCTAAAAGTGGGGCAGATGCACCGCGGGGATTACAGGCTGCTTCCGGATAAAAGAAGAAAAGAGAAATTTATTCTCAAAGCAATGATTTCGTTTGCCATACGGAACCCATAGTACCCTGAAAAACAACTCAACATGTTCTTGGGCCCCCCTTTTTGAGCTCAATGGGGAAGTCTTCTTATGACGAGAACGCCAACCTACCAGGAATCGGAGCAAGGCATGAAGGAGTTAACGCGAGAGGCAGCTGAGCTTAAGCGATCAGGGGAAGCAATCCGGGAAGCCGAGGAGAAATATCGCACCCTATTCGATGAATCGAAAGATGCGATCTATATTACCAGTCGGGAGGGTAAATTCCTTGATATCAACCGCGCCTTATTAGAACTTTTCGGTTACTCCAGAGAAGAGATGATAGACAAGCTCGATGTCAGGGAAATATATGTGTACCCTGGCGAAAGAGATAGGTTCCAGCAGGAAGTGGAGAAAATGGGATCAGTCAGAGATTATGAGGTAAAGTTCAGAAAAAAGAATGGCGCGGAGATGGACTGCATCCTCACTTCCACTGTGCGGAGGTCTGCTGACGGTGATATTTTAGGGTATCAGGGCATCATTCGGGATGTCACCGAGCAAAAGCGTATTGAACGCCTTCGAGATGATGTTCACCGCATGATGCGCCATGACCTCAAGTCCCCTTTAATAGGCGTTCTGGGGCTTGCGGGGCTGCTGCTTAAAGGTGACAACCTCACCGAGAAACAGCGTGAAGAGATAAGTATGATCCAGGAACTGGGTGAGAGAATGCTCGGATTCATTGACAGAACACGCGACCTCTTCCAAATGGAAGAAGGGAGCTATGAGCTGAATCCACAGAAGGTCAATCTTCTTGGCATATTAGGCAGAATAGAGAAAGAACTTAAGCCCCTGGCTTTCAGGAAAAAAACGAATTTGGTGGTTACCTTATTTGGTCGGCCTACCAATCTAGAAACTGAATACGTGATTTTGGGCGAGGAGACCCTACTTGAAATAATGTTTGCCAATCTCATGAAGAACGGCATCGAAGCCTCCCCTGAAGGAGACACTATTACCGTCTCTATTGATACTGTGGAGAGGCCGGGACAGACGACTTTTCACTTGATCGACATTCACAACATGGGCGTCGTGCCCACGGATATACGCGAGAAATTCTTCGAACCCTATACAACCGAAGGCAAAGAAGGTGGCACTGGACTGGGAACCCATAACGCTTTGCTCGTAGCCCGTACCCACAAAGGCGATATCAGTTTTACCACATCTGAAGAGGAGGGTACCCACGTCGCAGTTCGCCTGCCAGGAAACTACGAAAATGGATAAAAAGGGGGCGCCCGAACGTCTTCATTTTGGAAGCGGGGATGAGGTCGCGCTGAGAGGCGTTACGATCTGTCCTGGTATCGGAATTGGTCAGGTGCGGGTTCTCGATCGTGGCATTGCTGTTCCAAGAACCCAGATTACTCCTGATCAAGTGCAATCAGAGCAAAAACGCTACAATAAGGCAGTCAAGCTTGTGAGCGACCATCTGTACGAGCACATCGAAGAAGACCATCCCGATTCTTCTTTGAGCGCTTTGTTGATACTAAAAAACCACCAGGCCATGCTGACAGATGAGCAGTTTCATGAAGCGGTACGATCCAGGATTGCAGCCGAATCCAAGAGCGCAGCGTGGGCACTTGAATTGGAGGCACATAAGATCGTCGCGAACTTGGAGGCCAGCAGAAGTCCCTATCTCAAGTCCCGCGCTGAAGACGTGAAGGATCTGGTAGCGAACATTGCAAGTGCGCTCTCATCAACGCCGCAGATGTACAAAAAAGCCCTGCGGCAGAAGAGGGAATCGGAAGTCCTAATCTCCGGAAATCTTTACCCATCATGGGCCATTGAGGCCAAACGGTTTTGCTCGGTTGCGTTCGCCACTGAAAGCAATGCGCTTTCATCTCATGCGGCGATCCTTCTTAAGGGATTCGGAATTCCGGCTGTGGGTGGGGTGAGTGGCCTAAGGGAGACGGTTGCAGACGGAGACGAAGTGATCGTCGATGCCGTCAATGGTGTCGTTATCGTTCGACCAAGACCTGAAACTGCTAAGAAATTTGCTGCCGTGAAACAGCAGTTTGAACTTCCTGAAGAACTACTTCCCTTGCCGCCGATTGGTGGTCGGACAAAAGACAACACCCCTATACGGTTGATGGCCAATATCGACAATCCGGATCAGATCCAACTCATGCATCGCAATCGCCTCGAAGCAATTGGCCTGTTTCGCAGTGAATTCTTGATCCTCAGATCTAGTACCTTTCCCACAGAGAAGGAACAATACGACATCTATCGGCATGTGTTTACTACTGCTGGGAGGCGGGTGGTTGTCCGTACCTTTGATATTGGCGGGGATAAACAGATTCCCAACCTCCATGAGTGCACCGGGCAGAATCCCGCCCTCGGGGTTCGAGGGGTGCGCAGGCACCTTTTGCGTCACCCCGAGGAACTTCGAATCCAGGTCCGCGCCATTCTTCGCGCCGCGCAGGGATGCCACGTGGACATATTGCTTCCGATGGTGACCACGGTGGATGACATCCGAGAGGTGAAGCATATCCTTGAGGAGGTCAAGAAGGGACTGCGCGAGGAAGGCACGCCATTCTCCGATGAGGTCCGTCTCGGCGCGATGATCGAGGTCCCTGCTGCCGCAATCGGTATAAGCGAGATCTTGGCTGAGGTAGATTTTGTCAACGTCGGCACTAATGATCTGCTGCAATATTTTGTTGCTGCTGACCGGGATAATGAAGCCGTTCTTGGATATGAGGATTTCGAGAACAAGGCATTTCTCTGGCTGCTGCGCTTCGTAGTGGAAAGAGCAGCGGAGCAGGGTCAGGAAAATGAGGTGACCATTTGCGGGGAGATTGCCTCAAACCCTCAGCTTGTCCCGCTCCTGCTTGGCCTGGGCTTCAGGTCGCTCAGTATTACCCCAACCTCTGCCCGGTCGGTCCGCAATGCCATCGCAGATACGGATTTGTCCGGACAATCGATACACAGAGGTTTTGGAAAAACAGGCGAAAAAGAATCCGGAGACGGCATCTAACGATCTGTAAGGCTGCTCGGACGCAAGTAACTCATAGATGTGATCATAAAGAGGGGTCCATAGAACTATAGAATTCTTCTCGACGAGCGTTATGAAGACTGGGACGTCCATTTGTAAATAAGTAAAACCGGCCCCATCATGGTTTTGATTTCTCTAAAAGTCAGATATTTTGCCAGGACCGATGTTCTATCAAATTCCCTCTTCATTGTGGGTATGTCCCTCATATCCCAGGCCTAAAAGTGGAGAAAGGTCCGCCCACAAAAGAGGCTTTCAGGAATTGTGATTTCTTTAGAGAATCGAGCACTGCTTGCTGTTTGATATTCGATTCCGTAATCTCTGGTGAAATCAGGCGATATTCGGTCAAAACTTTGGCAAGAAAGCTGGAATTTTGGCTTTGGGGAGCTGGCCAAACATCTTGTGCCATTTGAAAACCCACCAGGCTCAATGAGCTCTATCTATCAACTCCATCCCTTTCGAAATTACCCGTTTACTTTCAGTATATGGAGTTTTTTCATGTAAAGTCTTTTTATTGACAACGCGCCTGACTTTCGGTATCTGATTTTTAATTGTTCGCATCCTGGATATCTTTGTCACTGCATACTGAATGATCCACTATATTGTGATTCATCCGAATACAATACACTGTAAATTGTTCGCTTATTCCGCTCTCAAAAACGGAGTTCAAAATTTTTGAGCACTTATTGTTGTCAAACCGGATAATCTAAGGAGGAACGATGCCAAAACAATTTGTCAAACTACTGCCCTTGTTAGCACTCTTGACCGTGGCCGTTGGATGCGCCAGCATGACCCCACGCTACCCTATGTTCAATGATCAATCCGTGCCCGATCCCAACCAGGCGGCGCTACTTCAAATCGCTACTTCTACACAGCTGGTGGCCTTTGACGATCAGATACCTACATTTAAAGTGCGGCTGCCTTTTGCTTCCCAGGGTGTGGTACAGCATTATTACCGGGAGACGCTCATTGCGCCCGGCCTCCATTATATGGTGTTTCAGCACGGCTTGCGATCCCAAGTGAAGAGCCATACTTTGGTCCAGCAGGTCATGCAGCGCAATCCGTTTATGGCCGCTTTCGAGGCCAAAGCAGGACATACCTATCGAGTACAAACCGTCGGCTTCGTTCAAGGCAAGTATTTTTACGGCTGGATCGACAGCATACCGATCATGATGGCGCCGCACAAGATCAAACCGAGTCTCAAGTTCAACCAACAATTCCAATACTGGTTCGACCAAGACTGGAGGGTCGTGGCGGCCGGCGTCACCCTGGACGATAACGGGCGCTCGCTTTGTCAAGAAACGTATGGGGATGCTAAAACCTCAATTCTTAAAGAGATGAGCGGCAAGCCGGAAGTGCCAGCCCGCCAGACGACCTGGCCGACGATGGAAGCTATCCTGGCCGCTTCCCGGGACGGCATGGAAGAGCTTAAAGCAATCTTTCCAAAGCTGAAATAAGGCGGTTTCTGTATTTAAATCTAATTTTATCTATTTGTTACGACTATCACTGGCCACTACAGAATGGACGTTTCCCCGGCTAACACCCGTAAGGGTGTGCTAACGGATTCAATCCACACGTGCATATCTTAATTCCCGATGGCTGTTTCTATGGGGAGGGGATGTATAAGATAGCGCCCCGTTTCGAGACGAAGGACCTATGGATCATCTTCAGGCACTAGGTCTTCATGATCCTCCTTACCAAAGGCAAGATAACGGAAGAGTTGGTCAACATGATGATGTCGTGGCGTCATTCCGGATTCAACTTGTTTTGCGGCAAGAAAAGCCTCCCACATAATGAAGAGGCAATGGAAAAGCTCGCCCGTTACATTATCCGTGCATCTTTCTCTCAAGAGAGGATGTCATACAGCCCGGAAGAATACAAGGTTGCCTACCAGCCCAAGGAGGGAAAACAAGAGAAGGTCTTTAACGCACTCGGATAGCTTGCTGCCATAATCTTTAATCACAAAATTGAAGACTTGTAATTGCAGCCTCAGGGAACTGTTGGGAAAGGAATCAGGGTCAGGCCTACACATTTCACAAATTCATAGATATGGAATTATGGGTTATTCTGGTGCGGATGTTGAAGGCTTTCTTTGTATAGATTTCTGCTGTTAATCGATTAGCCGTTTCTGATGAGTTGCCTGAGTGTGGAGAAATATGTTTAAGTCGTTTTGGTATCAACGTCTCCTCTAATATTCGGAAACCCCATAAATCAACGCGGCACAACCAGTCATCGCACCCGACAGCGGTACAGCTTCGCTGAACCACTGTCGGGTAAGTTCTCCGTTGAACGTCTCCGAAAGAGAAACACTTGATAAATATTGAAATTATTGCGATATGTTAAAGATAATGACATCACAGGATAAACTTACTGAAACGCAGAGCGAGGCGGTTGACCGCGGGTTGGTTGCAATGTTCCTCAGAATGACCCCAGAAGAGAGAATTGTTGCCAATGACAAATCCCTGCGTACCATATGGGAGCTGAGAGATGCCTTCACGCAAAGGAAGAAAGAGACCTCGGGTCGTAGATTTGAGCGCACTGCTTGAAGCCCTTACTAAAGCCGACATCGACTTCATTGTTGTTGGGGGCCTTGCAGCGGTAGCGCAGGGAGCACCTATCACGACCATGGATATGGATATCGTGCACCGGCAGTCGAACGACAACATCGATAAACTCCTCGCCTTTCTCAAGAAAATCGACGCGATTCATCGGCGTCCAGACGACAAAATACTCGAACCGAAAAAGCGTGATCTGTCGGGGCGGGGCCACGCACTTTTTGCGACACGTTTCGGCCCGCTGGACGTACTCGCCGTTATTGAGGAGGGGCGAGGATACGATGATCTACTCCCCGATACGGTGGAAATTGAGTTCAGGGAGCACAGGGTGCGGGTGCTGTCTCTCAAGACGCTTGTCGAACTAAAGGAACGCTCCCGCGATCCCAAGGATCGTCAAAGGCTCCCTGTCCTAGAGGAGACACTTCGCCAATCAAGCGCGAACAATGGCCAGGATTAGTGAGTATCAAGAAATTGGGCTTACAGCTTGAATTGGAAGAAGGGCACGTTGGTTCCTAAAGCAACGTAATATAACGCTTTACATGTGGCAATTCCTCAGCACCCCCCATAAAAGGGTAAAAGCGAGACGGTTTTCAATATTTCAATATCTCATTGTTAAGATTCGTTAAACCTTTGATCTTGGCACGACCACATTCTATCAAATGCCCTCTTCATTGTGGATATGTCCTTCGTATCCCAGGCCTAAAAGTAGAGAAAGGTCCGCCCAGAAAAGAGGTTTTCAGAAGGATGGGTTCTTTAACCTGCATTATTCACGAAGTTCAAGGCTTCGTTAATAAGCACCTGCAAGAATGAGAGAATCTCTCTTGCAGGTTTCGACAAGGTGCTTTCACACCCAGCTCAAGGCTAGCCCTGAGAAGGCGCCTGCAAAGACCACAGTTGAAGCCAGAAAGGCTTATCCTGAGTCCGCCGAAGGGTGGATTATTCAAAAACTACCCATAAGCTCACGAATAGCCCGGGCTAGGAAATCGATACTTGCTTTATAGTGTATATTGGATTCCCTAACCTCTGGTAAGATCAGGTGATGCTGGAGTAGAAGCGATCGCAAGCAGCTGAAAGACTACCGGGGTACTTGAAACGAAAAGCTTACCTGGGTAATCTTGGATCCACGAATTCTTAAGGTTTCATAACGAAACGGAAACGAGATTAGGGCCGTTGCTGGTCAGATACATGTCTGAATTCTGAATTCGTCACATTTTGGGTTAATCCCATTTCATATCACAGGTGTTTTTATTCTTGTGCTACTCTCAACAAATCACCAGCCTCCGGAATCCCTAATTTTGATTGACAAAACCCATCGATTTGGATATGGGTGCGTATAACCTATTGCTGATTCTCCTATTCCACCTGATCCGAAGCGGTTCTCCATTTTCAGAATCGAATCCGATTTCCTCGCTGATTGCTGCACACCTTCAAATGGTTCACATACTGACTTCCTATGGTTGAAATCTTAAAAGGGGGTCAATCATGAACGACCAAACCGCATTCATAGAGGTATCCATAGATCAGTTTTTGCGAACGGAGGTATCCAGTCGCGAAACACAAAAGGCAGCCCAAAAGCTTGCTAAAAATTACGCTCCTCTTTTGAATCACTTTAACGATGCCATATTCATCATCGATCAGGCTGGACACTTTGTCTTTGTGAATAAAGAGATCGAGAAAAGAATGGGGATACCAACAAAGACATTCATAGGCCGGCATTTTTTGGAACTGATTGATCCCAAATACCATGAATTTGCCCAAAGCAGTTTTCAAGAAGCCATGAACGGAGAGAAAGTGCCCCAGGTTGAGATGCAGAGAGAGACAGCAGACGGAGAGAAGATAACTCAAGAAGTTAATTGGATAACGATCTATGAGGACGGTATTGCAGTTGCTCTTCTCGGAGTTTCTCGCGATGTGACGGACCGCAAACGGGCCGAGGAAGCGCTCAAAGGAGCTCGTGAGGAACTTGAAATGCGAGTGCGGGAGCGTACGGCGGAATTGCTGAAAGCAAACGAGCTGCTAGAGAAGGAAGTTAGAGAACGGAAAGTGGCTGAACGGGGCTTGAAAAAAAGTGACAAGGCATTGAAGATGAAAGCCAAGAACCTCGGCGAGGCAAATGCCGCATTGAGAGTCCTTTTGAAGAGCAGGCAAGAAGATAAAACAGAGCTCGAGGAGAACGTGGTGTTTAACGTGAGGGAGCTTGTCGAACCATATCTGAAAAAAATCCAGAGAACCCGATTGACTGCGAGGCAAAAGGCTTACTTGAGTATTCTGGAATCAAATCTCAAAGAAGTTGTGTTGCCATTTTCCCAAAGTCTGTACGCCAAGTTCATGAACCTTACTCATTCTGAAATTCAAATAGCAAATCTTGTTAAGCATGGTATGACTAGTAAGGAGATCAATGAAATGCTGCATGTATCCACAAAGACAGTTGAGTTTCATAGAGATAATATCCGAAAGAAAATCGGCATAAAGAACACAAAGGCTAACCTCAGATCCTACCTTTTATCACTCCAATAGCCCTCGCTTTAAGCCCATATTTTCCCAGTAATAATCTAGGGTTGCCTTTCGAGATCCTTAATTATATCCTAAACCCAACGCGTAGAATCCAGACGATATCAACCAGTAAACCTTGAATTGGCAGGCTTCGCCATGGAGACGCCCCTCAAATTGTGCCCAGCTCGCTCCTGGCAGGACGTTTTCTGTTCTGTTGGGAGTCCTGAATCGTTTCATCCGGGCAGGATTATCTCCCAAAACTCTCACCGAGGAGATCAGAATATGATAGAAAGGGGGCGCTCTGGTATTGATAGGCGCTCTGGGGCAGATAGACGTATGGCATGTAATATTCGGTACTGGTTGAATGAGGGTGTCGAGCGAAGGCAGTGGAAAGAGCGAAGGTCAGAATTCGAGCGCAGAACCGCTTGGGTGAGGTTGGGTCCGTGGCAAAGTGTATTCGTTGGCGACTGAATTCAGCACTATTAGAGATTTGTGTGCCCTTGAGAAAGCCAAGTTCTATGCAATACTGCAATTAGCCGTGCGGGGTGCGCAATGACCTTGCCTCTCTCCTCAGATACATATATCTTGTGCTTCAAGCATTTGACCAAAAATTATCGACTATTGCTATGATTGGAAAGCCTCCCGTACGGCGCCCGGCTTACGATTACTATACGTAAGGGGAATCATGATGAGAAGTCTTCTGAAGATGCCGCCATGAAGCCTCCAAGGTTTTGCTGTTAATCCTTGGAGGTTCTGTATTTGAAGGCACGATAAGGCTTAGCCACGGAGGGTCTTGTGGGCAAAGCGAGGAGCCTTTACTCATCATTGCTTGTCGATTTTTGAGCAACCAACTTCCAGCCATTCATACGACATCATAGGGCGTGACGCCTGGTAGTGTTTCGTATCTCACCCCGGAATCTTCCTGCTCAAGCCTCTAATTCAATCCTTAGAAGATAGCCTGATTGTTGATCGTGGCAAGGAGTGTGAAATTTTCGATCATGGAGCCCAACCGCGATATGTTGAGGCTATATCGAATAACGAAGAAAATTACTTCTCCCCAAGGCCAATGACTTACAATAGAAAGGAAGCAGAGGCTAGAGTCTCTGAAATGTCATCTGGAAGTAGCGATGGCCAAGGGGAGACATAGCGCGACTAAGTGCTTGTATTCTTGCGAAGATTTTAACATGTGGTCGAATCAAGGAAAGATCAAAATCGATAAACACAACTCAGCTGTCGTGGATTATTACGATAGCGTCCAGTACTTATACGATCATGTTTGGTCAAAAAAGGGGATGCATTATGGGCTTTGGTACGAAGACACAAAAAATAGATCCCAAGCCGTTGAGAATACGGACAGACTCGTCTCTCAATTGTTGGAAGTTCAAAGCGATGATTTCATCTTAGATGCTGGATGTGGAATTGGTGAAAGCTCTTTTTTCATGGCAAGGAAATTCGGAGCAAAAGTAACCGGCATTACTATTTCATCGAAACAAATGCGACAGGCGAGGAAAAATGCGCGCAAGCTAGACCTTAGTCATTTGGTTAGTTTCAACAACATAGACTTCAATGAGACCAGATTCGACAACAGCTTCTTCGACAAGATTTTTGGGATTGAAAGCATCTGTTATGCGTCTGACAAGCGCATTTTCTTAGAAGAGGCGTACCGAATTTTGAAACCCGGAGGAAGGATTGTTATCGTCGATGGCTTTCTTCTGCGTACGAATTTTGACGCCAAGGAGGAGAAGATTTATAGGAGTCTTCTCAAGGGCTGGGCTTTGCCGGGTCTCTCAACGAAAGAGCATTTTCGGCTCAACCTGAAGAAGGCCAGCTTCAAGCATATTCGGTACTACGATAAAAGGAATGAAGTACTACCCTCGTCTCAACAGATATACCATATCGCTTTTTTCACATTTCCAATTCTTACCCTTCTTGTCTTGCTCCGTCTATTTCCCAAAGAGACTTTAGGAAACAGCATCTCCATGATCCGGCAAGAAGCGATGTTCAATCGTGATATGTTGACGTACGGCGTGTTCACGGCCGAAAGATAAAGTATGCCGTGTTTACGCGCTGCCCTTTGGCACAGACACTCCTCAACCCTCATCTTGTCAAGGTTTTTTGGGGCAAGGTTTGATGGCTTAATCTCCCATCATAAGCCGAGGCTCCATACCAAGGGCTTTAGAATTCGCATGGAGCATAGTAGGATTCATCGCTGAAGTATTGAATCTGCTTTTTTCCAAAATGTTGGGGACATCGTGCTGAACATGCATAACTCATAGTGAATACCATTCCCTTACAGGCCCTTTCTTGGCTGATGCCGATCTGGCGACACAGGGATTCATAACGCCAGGCACTTCACAACATCCGCTTGATACTCGACCCGCGGTCTTTCGATCCGTATAATCTTGCCAACCGCAGCATAGTGCTAGGTTAACCAGTGGCCCTGTGAAACTCAAGCACGTTCTGCACGAGCGTGCCCTTCCTCACATTCTATCAAATTTTCTTTTCATTGCGGGTTTGTCCCTCTTATCTCAGGCCTAGAAGCAGAAAAAGACCCGCCCAAAAAAGAAGCTTTCAGGCATGAAGGTTTCTCTAAGAAATCCATAACTCCTTGATATTGCAGATTTGATTCCGTAATCTC
>Ga0307378_10000468_pt1 | contig 71673 bp, 55 predicted proteins | sample UN1MG_FD_202238 | JGI IMG/M metagenome (GOLD analysis project Ga0307378, IMG submission 202238) | Soil microbial communities from Risofladan, Vaasa, Finland - UN-1 | ecosystem: Environmental > Terrestrial > Soil > Coastal area > Acid sulfate soil | place: Finland: Risofladan, Vaasa | collected... | reverse complement strand
CAAAATTGGATTGTTCGCTCCATCAAGTTTGGGGTCCCTGTCTGTCTCGACAACGGCTTGGATCAGCAATTGGTGTGCCGCCTTAGCATGGTCTGCTAATTTTCTATTACGGGGCTCCTCCCAAAATGTTCCATCAGCAAGCCGAAATGCAGAAAAATTCTTTAGTTCTCTGTTGATTGCACCGGCAGTTTTAAGTGCTTGGATTTTAAACCCTTTTACGGGGCTATAATGGCACTTTCCGTCTTCATCTTTCCAAAAATCCGGTCCTCGTGCACATGTCAAAATATCAATTCGGCTGGGCCAAGCGACATAAAGCAATGGAGCAGTTCCTTGACGCCAAACCTGTAGGTGAAGTGTGGCTAATTCCTCTTCATTGAGCCGGTTATCAGAGTTGTCTACGACGTATGCTGAGACTTGAGATGAACGCCCGTCCGAGAAACGGCGAAAGAATACAAAATCAATATGTTTAAACGATGCAGCATCAAAGACCGCAGCACGCTCTCCGATGTTGCGGGCCATTGTATCCGCCTTGCGTATTGGGACCAGTCCTGGCATAGGCTTGCCATCAGAGCTAATAAGGTCAACGGATTGAAGAGAACTGCTAACCATTCCAGCAAATCCTATCGCAATTATAATAATAAATGCTATCCCGCATTACAATTTCCTTATCACAAGTTCTTTGCGCTCTTAATCTCCACATGAAACTTATTCCGTGCCCGGCTCAATCGTCTCTTTTTCAGGTAGGTACCACAGCGATTATAAAGGCCCATGAAAGCGGACCGGGGTAATCGCAAAATAGAGCGGCAAAGCCTTCCTATTTTCCTGAAGAGGAGAATCTGTAGTTCTTTCATGCCCTTGCGATTTAAGCGAAGGTTCGAAGGCATTGTTTCCCGCTCTTGCGAGCCCTCCATTTCTTCCCCTTGTTGAGTCGGCCTGCTCATGGTTGAAGTGAACCAGGAGTCTTCCAAAAGCGTCTTCCTGATTCGAATAAAATGATCAATCTCCTGCTTGATTTTCTCATGAAAATCTTTAATTTTTTCCTGCAAATCCTTTGGTGGATTTCGGCTTAAAAGGGTATTGAGATACTTGATCATGAATTGGACAATCTGATAAATTTCAGTCCTCGCATGAATAGAGAAATTCTCCTGCTGGATTTGTTCCAGTTTTTGCCTGTACTCTATGATCAGATCCAGCTCATGGGGATTGAAGGTGTTAAATTTTTCTCCCAGCATGGAAGGAAGGGGAATAAAGGTGTCTGCCACCTCCTGGATCTGGTAAACCTGGGCTAAAGCCAATAAAATTTCCATCTTGAGCAGCATGCGGTTTTGCTTGGGTGTCAGCCTGGTTTTTCGTATCGTCTCCAGAGTCTCCCCCGGGTCCGGAAGCGAGAGGGATATTCTATCCAGGCCGTAGGCATCCCAGAAGATAGGCATTTCTCTTACGGTATTCTCCGAGCCTGCCTGGTTCCATGCCCGGCGGTCAGGATATAATTTCAGCATTTGATCTATATTCATTCCGCAAATCAAGATCACATGCAGCTTGATCTCTCCCAGGATCTCCCGAAGGTTTTTGGGGATAGATCCAAGCCCATCAGTGAGGACCAATATCTCGGCCTTTACCATACGGGGATCTGATCGGATGTCTTCCACTGCTTTCAGAATAGCCTTGCCGATTTCGGTTTGATAGCAATCCTCAGTATGGAGATGGGCCACATGCCTGACAATTTTTTTTATGTCCTTGGTTTTCTCCGACCGGATAAGTGGACTGACTTTATCGGTAAATGTGCGAAAATAAATCTGAGGATTTTCCGGCTGAGCCTTTCGCAGATATTCCAGAGCTATCGCTTTGGAGGCGTATAACTTATTCAGTTTCTCTCCGCTCATTGATGAGGAATTATCAAAAAGCACATATACCTTTTGTGCTCTGTTGACCTCCTGTTCCTGACCGTGGACCAGATCGGATACCGAAAAAGTCTTCTCTTCCGGTGACTCAAATGCAAGCCGGGTCAATTCTCGATTAATCAGTTTCTTAAAGAAGATAATATCATTATCATAGATAAGGAACTCCCGCCGCAAAATAGTAGGAAGCTGGCTGACTGATTCGATGGTGGCAATTCTCACATGGTCGGAAATCGGTTGCATTTGGGGGGTTTCAGAGATCTCTGCCGATTTTTGTGATAACGGTGAAGGTGATTTTTCCCTACTCAGGAGAGAAACCAACATACTTTTGGATGGATATAAGCTTTTACTGGAAAAAAGTACGCGGGCAACAAAAAAAATCTCCAGGATTTCATGAGAAAGACATTCATTGCCCAACATGATCAGATACCAATCCGGATTAAAAAATTCCCAATGATCTACCAGTTCTTTCATAGTCCTTGCACCTGACCGCTTTCCTAATCCGATTGCCTCACCAGGATCAGATAACTTTCGAAATCAGATCTCTATCCCCTTGACCAAAAAAGCCATCTGCCTCGTGGTTGAGGTTTGCAGATGGCTTTCTATTCATATCGGTTACACACTCTCTTCTAATGATAGAGAGTTTAGGAGAGAAATGTCAAATTTTTTCTCAATGCCACATATAGCCCATCATATCAATGAATCTGTTATTCATCTGCTTGAGCAATTCGCTGATCTCGATGATAATCACTTTGAATATTTTGAATCCGGCATGTGGGGCTTCCTCAATAAACCGGTCAAAATCAATTTTACTGATGACCATGACCTGAGAATCCTCCACTGCCTCGGCTGTAGCCGAGTGGGCTTTCTGGGTCATAAGGGACAACTCCCCAAAAAAATTTCCTCTCTTCAAGGTGGTAAAGGTCATCTTTTCACCCGTTGAAATCAGTTTGCTAATCCTTACAGATCCCTCGCTCACAATGTAAAGCTCTTTGCCGATCTCGTTTTCTCTGATGATTGTCTCTCCAGCCTTAAATTTTCGTGGCCTTGCAATACTGGCGATCCGCTCTAATTCCGCAACACTCAGATCTTTGAAAAGCTTAACTTCTTTTAATTGTTCAAGATCAAACATAGCCATAACCCCCCTAAAAGTGGACTACAATCAAACCATGACCCTTACCCTTAGATAGTTGGTCAATCTCCCTCGACTAATTTTTCTATCTTTACTGCACATACCTTCAATTCCGGAATCTTGGCCACTGGATCAATCGCTGAATTGGTTAAAACATTAGCCGGGGACTCGTAAAAATGGAAGGGAAGAAATACCACTCCTACTGCCAGCTTGTCAGTAACCTGGGCTTTCACCCTGATCTCTCCCCTTCTGGACTTCACCGAAACTTCTTCGTTGGAGACAATACCTATAGATTGGGCATCTTGTTGACTGATTTCCAGATAGCCCTCAGGGCAAACTTCATTCAACGGGGCCACCCTCCGGGTCATCGATCCCGTATGATAGTGAAACAGTTTTCTTCCCGTAGTCAGAATAAAGGGATACTCCTCATCAGTTGTCTCAGCCGCAGGGGTGTACTCTACAGGCGTGAACTTCCCCAGCCCTCTGGAAAAACGGCGGTGATGCAGATACTTTGTCCCCTGATGCTGGATACTTGGGCAGGGCCATTGCAGTCCTTCCGGTTGCTCTATTCTCTTATAGGTTATCCCTCCATAGATAGGAGTCAATTCAGTAATTTCCTGCATGATTTCCTCAGGGGAGTGGTAATGCATGGGATAGCCCATCTTAGTTGCTATTTCGCAAATAATTCTCCAATCATCCATCCCCTCTCCGACCGGCATCAGGGCCTTGTTCATCTTCTGAACCCTTCTCTCGGTATTGGTCACGGTGCCTTCCTTTTCGGCAAAGCTTACAGCAGGCAAAACAACATCCGCCAATTTTGCAGTTTCAGTTAAAAATATATCCTGAACTACCAAAAAGTCAAGAGCACGCATTTCTTTTTCTACTTTATTAAGATCAGGATCGCTCAACATCGGGTTTTCTCCCATAATGTAGAGCCCCTTAATCTCTCCGGTCAGCGCCTTATGGAATATCTCGGTGACAGTCAACCCCGGTTTATTGGATAAAGACACCCCCCACTTTTCCTCGAACCTACCCAAAATTTGAGGATCGGAGATACTCTGATAGCCTGGAAAGACATTGGGCAGGCATCCCATATCACAAGCGCCCTGAACGTTATTCTGTCCTCTGAGCGGATTGACCCCCGCATTTTCCTTCCCTAAGTTACCCGTCAACATAGCCAGATTGGCCACAGCCAAAACGTGATTAGTGCCGGAGCTGTGCTGAGTGATCCCCATAGCATAGAGGATTGATGCTGTTTCCGCCCGTGCATAGATGCGGGCAGCCTCCTGAATCAAAGATGCCGGCACCCCTGTAATCTGCGATACCCGTTCCAGGTCATAGTGCTCGATTACTGCTTTGAATTCTTCATACCCTTCGGTACGCTCCTCTACGAACCGGTTATCAGCGAGACCCTCGTCGATGATTACTTTCATCATACCGTTTAAGAGGGCTACATTTGTTCCGGGACGCAGTTGTAACCAGATATCGGCTATACGAGTTAAGGGGATCGGCCTGGGATCGGCTACGATCAATTTACTGCCGTTCTTCCTGACTGCCCTCTTCACTTGAAGGCCGACAATAGGATGAGCCTCTGTCGTATTAGAACCGATAACCAGGATCGCCTGAGCCTGACTGATCTCGGCAATTGAGTTGGTCATGGCTCCACTGCCAAACGCTGTGGCTAGACCAGCCACGGTAGAGCTGTGTCAAAGCCTGGCACAATGGTCAACATTGTTGGTACCCAACACCGCCCTCGTAAATTTCTGAAAGAGGTAATTTTCCTCATTGGTGCATCTGGCAGAACTTAAACCAGCCAGGCTAGTGTTTCCATACTGGTCTTTGATGTTCTGAAATTTTGTGGCCACCAGTTTCAGTGCCTCATCCCATGAAGCCCTCACATGCCGGCCATTTTTTTTAATGAGAGGATATTGCAGGCGATCGGGATGGTGGACAAATCCATAGCCGAATCTTCCCTTGGTGCACAGGTAGCCCTCGTTCGGATAGGCACTATCCGAGTGAACCTTGACAATCGTGTTATTGCGTATATGGAGCGTCAGATTACAGCCGCATCCGCAGTAGGGACAGACCGTTTTGATCCATTTCGTCTGCCACTTCCTTCCTATCTGTTTAGAGGGTTTGGAAGTCAAAGCCCCTACCGGGCAGGTATCGACACATTGGCCACAAAATTCGCAATTCAGCTTCCGATCAAAAGGAGTGCCGATCCTGGTCTGAAATCCCCTGCCAATAAACCCGATAGCCGAAACCCCCTGTACTTCATTGCAGACGCGCACGCATCGGCCACATAAAATACATTTGCTGTTGTCACGCTCTATGAAAGGGTTGGAATCATCGATAGCATTCGCCCGCTTCTCACCGGCAAGCCTGTCATCTTTCAATCCGTATTGGTAGGCCAGATCCTGAAGCAGACAATCACCGGCCTTTTCACAAAACATGCAGTCTGTCGAATGATCGGAAAGAAGCAGCTCAACAATCAGCCTTCGATAGGTGTCGATCTTTTCCGACTCAGTCCTGATTTTCATCCCCGGTACAGTCATGGTGGAGCAAGCGGGAATAAGCTTGGGGAGACCTGCTACCTCAACCAGACAGAGCCGACAGGCCCCAAAAGGGCCTAAGTCTCGACAATCGCATAGGGTGGGAATAGAGATATTATTCTCCCTGGCAATCTCCAGGATGGTCTTATTGGGACTGGAGGCTATCTCCTTTCCATTAATGGATATATACAATTTTTTTTCTTCCATTGCTGTTTCCTTATATTAAAAAATAGAAGTCAGAATCCAGGAGTCAGGAGTCAGAATAAAAGCGGTTTTTCTCCTGACTCCTAAATTCTGACTCCTGAATTCTTTCCTCTTATATTATTGCCTGGGCAGGGCAGTTCTCGATACAGGTCCTGCATTGAATGCAGATGTCTCTGTTAATCACAGCCACGGTTTTGGGCTCCCAATTAACCGCACCTGCCGGACACACCTTTTTGCAAATGCCGCATTTCCTGCAAAGGTCCTGAGCTATCTCAAACTTTATCAGAGAGCTACACACATGAGCCGGGCACTTCTTCTCAAGGATGTGGGCCTGGTATTCGTTCAAAAAATAATTAATCGTGCTTAAGACCGGGTTAGGAGCGGTCTGGCCTAACCCGCACAGAGCAGTGGCTTTTATACCATCCGCCAGCTCTTTGAGTAATACTAAATCAGATTCCTTTCCCTCCCCTTCGGTGATTCGGGTGACGATCTCAAGCATTCTTTTGGTCCCGATACGGCAGGGCACACACTTACCGCACGATTCACTTTGAATAAATTCCAGAAAAAAACGGGCAACATCAATCATGCAATTAGCATTATCCATGACCACCATTCCACCCGATCCCATGATGGCTCCCAGACTGATCAGGGAATCATAGTCTATGGGAACATCAAGGCGGTCCTCAGGGATGCATCCGCCGGAAGGCCCGCCAAGCTGGACAGCTTTAAATTTCCTCCCCTTGGGAACTCCCCCTCCGATATCAAAAATAATGTCTCTTAAAAGGGTGCCCATGGGAATTTCCACAAGGCCGGTATTATTGATTCTGCCGGCCAGGGCGAAGATTTTGGTCCCCTTGCTTTTCTCCGTACCTAACCGGGCGTATTCTTCGCTGCCGTGGAGAATGATTAAAGGGATATTGCCGAATGTTTCGACATTATTGATATTGGTCGGTTTCCCCCAGAGACCCTTATTGGCCGGAAAAGGCGGACGGGGACGAGGCATACCCCGCTTCCCCTCAATGGAGGCCATAAGTGCGGTTTCTTCCCCACACACAAAGGCCCCCGCACCCTCTTTAATCTGAAGATGGAAAGAAAAATCCGTTCCCAGGATATGATCTCCCAAAAGCCCCAATGATTCCATGTCGGCCAGTGCGACTTTAAGGTGCTTTATAGCCAGAGGATATTCCGCCCTCGCGTAGATGTAGCCGTATTCTGCACCGATGGCATAAGCACCCATCAGCATTCCTTCCAAAACAGAATGCGGATCACCTTCCAGGAGTCCGCGGTCCATGAATGCCCCCGGATCACCTTCATCGGCATTGCAGATGATATACTTAGGGCTTCCAGTCGCCCTCCGGCAAAACTCCCATTTCAACCCGGTCAGGAACCCCCCGCCTCCTCTCCCCCGCAATCCGGATTTTTTGACCATATCAATCACTTCCTCGGCTGGCAGGGAGGTAATGGCACTGGCCAAGGCCTTATATCCATCGTGTAAAAGGTAATGGTCGATCCTTTTTGGATCTATCCGTCCGCACCGGGCCAAGACATGTTTGACCTGTTTTTTGTAAAAGGGAATGTCACGGGTATAAGGGAGCCTCTCTTTGGTTGTTTTGTCCAGATAGACCAGTCGATCAACGATATTTCCCTTTATAATGGTTTCAGAGATAATCTCAGAGGCATCTTCCGGCTGCACCTGCTGATAAAAAATGTCCTCCGGATCAATAGCCACGACCGGCGCCTTAGCGCAAAAACCAAAACAACCCGTTTCAACAAGCTCAACTTCCTGGCTCAAATTCTGGTTCCGAAGCTCATTGGCCAGGGCATCCCGCACCTTGTTTGCACCATGGGCCAGACAGCCCGTCATACAGATGCGGATTCTTTTTCGTTGCGGATCATAAGTATTGCAAATTTTTTGTCTTAATGCTTCAAGGTCATTTATCGATTGTAATTTCATTTGCTTATCCATGTTTAATTTTCAATTTTTTTCTTGTTTAACTCTTCAGGCACTGAATCTGTCTCCAGTAGGCTCATACGGGTAAATATCTTATCTGCCTTTTCAGCGGTTAATTCACCATAGTAATCATCATTAATCATCATCACCGGTGCTACGGCGCAGGCTCCGAGACAGGCCACAATTCTCAAAGTATAGAGCCCATCTTTCGTGGTCTCCCCTTCTCTAATACCCAGCTTCCTTTCAACAGTCTCCAAAATGGACTTTGAGCCCTTGACATGGCAAGCCGTTCCCCGACAGAGTCTGACGGTATGTTTGCCTTGCGGCTGAGTATAAAATTGGGCGTAAAAGGTAATAACTCCATAGATTTCACTGGGTGGGATATTAAGGGTATCAGCTATAAGATCAACAGCCGTCTCTGGAATATAGGTATAGTGATCCTGCACCTTTTGAAGGATAGGGATCAGTGCTCCGTTTTTATGTATGTAATCCTCTAAGATATCCTTTATGTAAGTTAGATCCGGATTTGTATTCATTCTGTTACCTCATGTTGCTATCTCTACGGACGATTCTTTGAGAATTCAAAGGATCAGAGGGCCGGAATTTACCATGAAACGCTCATTTTTTTCTCTTTCGATTTCCAGCATTTTGATCCTTCATTCTCACTCTTTAAGTTAAAACACTGTTATCGTTTTCCATCTTAAAAAAAAACCGTTAAAACAATTAATTAACATAAAGCCTACCTTATTATACTGTATAATTTCATAAAATAGAACTCTATTCTACCAAAAAAAGATTGAATGTAAAGAAAAAAATAATCAAGTAACAATATTACTGAATTTCAAGGACCTTATCACGTCTAATTGAGGTTGCGATAATCTTGCCTATGGCTATGACGATTATTTCTTTTTTGCGAAGGCCAAGCTTGATTCATCGGAAATATACAGGCTCATTAAGGTATCACCTGTCTTTCGTACACAGGAATGAGCAAAAGTGAGACTTTCCCGTACCAATAATTTTCACAGAAGTCACACCGAATTTCTACTCCTTGTATGTGAGATATCACCCTGAAAAAATAAATAGTTATCTTCTTTTTTTTCGATAAATAATATCCGAAGAAATGCCGATACATCATTTAGTAAAATCACTGCTGGAGTCTGCGTTTATGGTTTTTGCTATATCTCATGATTCAAGCGGATGAGATAAACTTTGAACCCTTAAAGCTCAAAGGTCCCTACTTAAGTAAGGTGATGATAAAGGATAATATGATATTTCAGCTCAGAAATTTACATCTTTTTCAAAATGGTTCTGAACTCGCATCCCTTCGCCTGGAGTATTACACGGTCTATGGCCTGTTTTTTGAGTCTCCGCCTGAAAAAATAAAACACCTTATCGACATTGAGGAAAACGTGGAGACATTAAATGAAGAGTATCTGAATTTATTTATCAGGCCCAATACCAAATATGTCTTTCCCTGTGGCTCAGCCTATAAGAAACCAAAGGAGAAAAGAAGGAATATTATCAATTTTCTGATAAATAATAAAAAAGACAACCAGAGACCCGATGATCACGTCCTGATAGGCTTGAACTATATGCGGTTTTTGATTGAAAGGGAAAAGCGTCAGTGGCAGAAAAAAAATTCCCTGATGGCTATAGATCTTCTTCAGCAGCAGCAGGAATACCTTCTGAGCCATCTTAACTGGTTACCGGATTTATGCGCGGAAATACAAAAGAAAACGACTTGTCAATTCTACCACGATGCAGCCTTAAATCTTGAAAATTTTTTCCAGCTCGAAAAACTCCTTTTGGAGATCGTTCTCCTGAAAAATACGAGCACGATGAATTGATTGAAAGATCATCTTTCAGTTACCCGTGCAAGTCTTGAGCAAGAGTAAAAGCGGCCTTATATTGTGCCTGGGCTAATAATGCATACTCCGTGGTTCCGCTTGTCCTGCCTCACCTGCTTTAATAACGGCATATTTTGTACAAATCGGCCCTATGACTTCAGTAAATATGGTCGTGAAGAGCAAGATATTAATAACCCAGGTGCTCATCTCCGCTCCTATGGGGAATTTTTGAAAATCACGTTGGATAATCATTGCCAAACCAACAGCCACTCCGATCTGTGACAGAAGACCAAAACCCAGGTATTTTTGAACGACTTCCGGAGCGTGAGAAATCCGGGCTCCCACAAAAGCTCCCAAGACTTTTCCCGCTATACGCATTACGAGATAACAAATCCCCAAAACACCGATTACTCGAACCAATCCAATCCTCAGATGTGCTCCCGCCAATACAAAAAACATACAGTAGATAGGCGGAGCAATATTGTCGGTCATCTGGAAAACCTTTCGGCTGGCGTGTGGGAGAACATTAGTTAAAACGATTCCAAGTGCCATGCAAGAGAGCAATTCGTCAAGTCCCAGGAGCAGGGCGACTCCAGTGGTGGTTAGGAGAATACCCACGGCAGCAATGAGTAAATCAGTCCTGTCCGGAATCCGTGTAGTCGCAAAACTTAAAATTGCACCTGCCGCAATCCCGATCCCTATAGCCAGGGTTATCTCCTTTAATGGGATAAGAATCATTGATTTGAGAATACCGGACCAAAACGAGCCCGATGTTGAGGAAACAGCACCTCCGGCCTGTTGCATAGTAAGAAAGGCTTTGGCCATAGCTGAGGAAAAGCCATATAAAATTAAAGCAATCGCATCATCAATAGCTACCACGGCAATCAGTGTTTTGGTTAAATCTCCCTTGGCTCTGGTTTCATTCAAAACCATCAATGTTGCGGCTGGTGCCGTAGCCGAAGCCACAGCCGCCAGCACCAGAGCGATCGAGATATATTGATACTGATTGCCGTTTTTCATAACATGGGGAAGGATTAAATATGAGGAAATTAATACGAGAATAAAGGCTCCGGAGGCTTCGCATATACTGATCACCGTGATCGCCTTACCCAGCCTCCTCAGGGAGTCCACCTGCAACTGCGACCCTACGGAAAAAGCAATAAAACTCAAGGCCAGAGGAGTTAAAACATCTACGCTTAAAAAGTTAAACTGGGGCCCTTGAAAAACCCCAAGAATTGATTCTCCAAGGATAAACCCTACCAATACATATCCGGCAACCGCAGGGACCTTGATCTTATTCATCAGCATTCCCACTGTCACCCCGGCGATCGCTGCCAGTCCCAGAGAAAAGAACCCGTTCAGGTGAGAGAAAAAATTACACAAATACTGAATCCCTAAAATTATTCCGGCCTCCTTAATTTATTGCATTGGAAAATAGAAAATTATATCAGCATCTGACATGATCGGCAAGGATTAATTGGAAATTAATATCATCCTTAATCGAAGAAAGAAGCTCTTGGGGTTATTGATGAAATATGGTATTATGATGTAACTACTCAGGTTGTTTAGGCTGTAGGCTGTTAGGTTAAATGCCGACAGCCTATCTACCTGTTTTTTGGCTGTTAAGCTAAAAGCCTTTCTTGCGGTTCATCCAGGGCTTCGAGGAAAGCTTGGAATGCATTGTCTCTACCTACAGCCTATCTACCTGAGTAGTTACATTATGATTGCGATTTTTAAATCTGGTGAAATTGAGGATGCCTGCCGATTCAGGAACTGAAACAGGAGGAGCATTTGGAAAAAGGTAAACTCACTCATTTTGATGAGCATGGACAGGCCCGGATGGTGGATGTCAGCTCCAAAAAGGTAACGCTACGCGAAGCTGTAGCCAGAGGAACTGTCTTTATGCAACCATCCACTCTGGAGGCTATCGTTCACGATGAAATAAAAAAAGGAAATGCTCTGGAGGTTGCCAAAATTGCCGGCATCATGGCAGCCAAGCGCACATCATCTCTCATTCCTCTTTGCCACCCTATCCCTTTGACTTCCATTGATCTTAATTTCTCCATTAATCAGGCCCAAAGCTTTATCACCATCGAGGCCGGGGTTAAAACTACTGGCCAGACCGGAGTCGAGATGGAAGCGCTGGTCGCGGTTTCCGTCGCAGCTCTCACAATTTATGATATGTGCAAGGCCATTGACCGGGCCATGCGCATCAGCGATATTATCCTGGTGAAAAAAAGCGGAGGCCAAAGCGGAACGTTTATCCGCGAGGATATTCTCAAGGAAAACGGAACATAAAAATGCAAAGGAACATAAAAATGCAAAGGAAGGAGCACGGATTTTGAGCGAGATCCCTTTCATCGACTCACCTGTCTATATCGACTCACACGCCCATGTGGATATGAACCAGTTTGATCAGGATAGGGATACGGTTATTCAATCCGCCCAAAAGGCAGGAGTAAAAAAGATCCTCACCGTAGCTCTCAGCATTCCAGGGGCTCAAAAGACCCTGCAAATCTGCCATCAATATCCGGACCTCTTCCTGGCCGCATTGGGCATTCATCCCCATGATGCTCAAAAAGTATCAAACCAGACCCTTGATGATATATCCTCGACTCTTACCTCCCAGCCCTTCTTTGTGGCTTTGGGAGAAATTGGCCTCGATTATTATCGAGACCTTTCTCCGAGGGAGGATCAGCAGCGCATATTCCGCGCCCAGATTCACTTGGCCAGAGAATTAAATCTTCCGGTATTGATTCATTGCCGGGATGCCCACGAAGACACCTTGAATATCATGAGGGAATGCGGGGTCTGTCATCTTGGCGGGATTATGCATTGTTTTTCAGGAGATAAAACCTTTGCCCACAATTGCCTTAAGCTTAACCTTCTTATTTCCTTTGCCGGGCCGCTTACCTACAGAAATTCTGCCAGTCTCCAGGAGGTTTGCAGGGAAACCCCCCTTGACCGGATATTGACTGAAACGGACTCTCCCTACCTTGCGCCTGTGCCCCATCGAGGGAAAAGAAATGAACCCGGCTTTGTGGTCGCCGTGACTCGAACGATCGCCGAAATCAAGAAAATCCCTGTTTCAGAGGCGGCCTCACAGATCGTCTCCAATTTCAACCGGCTATTTCATATTTAGGTAGATAGGCTGTAGGTATTTAGACTGTTAGGAAAAGACCAGGGTGGCCACAGGGGACCGCCCCTAGGACTAAATCACACCTTCTTTCCTTAGACTAACAGCCTTAATAGCTACAGCCTAAACAACCTTATTAAAATTCCACCAGGATACCGATAGAAAAGAGTATCCCTTTGGGGTCAAGGTACCCTGTCCCCGGCTGATTAGCGGGCAATGGCTGATCAGCGTAGTCTGAATTGAACAGCTTCAGATATCTGGCCTCAAACACCAGGTAGCTGTTATTGACTCCCCAGTTTTGATCGATAGCAGAGCTGCTATCCTCCTCAGCCAAGGCATCGAGAAGGAAACGAACTCCTGCTACTGCATGATAACCGGGCTTTTGCAGATAGGTAGGCTCAATATCGCTTTGCTCAGTGTCGCTCTGCAGCTTTAACCGCCCTGTCTTCCCGTAGACATAATCAATCCCGCATCCCAGATAGGGAACAAAAAGCTGATCCTGCTTATAACGCATGGCATAGGTCAGACTCAGTCCCATGGGGATATAAAAGACGGACCAATCCCTGTCGTAAGCATGCATATAATCCACTTGTAATCCAACCTCTATATTTTTCAAAACTTCCTGGCTTAGTTTTAGCCCTCCGAATGCAGAGAACGTACGGCCAAATGCAGTATCCCACTTATCGGAATCCGAGGGGTGGTAAATGCCGCCTCTTAGTTCCAGGAAGGTTCCCCTCCTGATGGATGCAGCCTTGGCCACCAGCGGCGCACTAAGCAGAAAAAAGAATATAACAATGGCTACTACCTTCTTACCCATAGATATCTCCTTACCATAAAGGGGAAAGCAATTCCCGTACCAAGCAGACTCATTACCAAAAGAATCCACCCTGACCAGGGGTTTCTATGGCTAGAGGACGAATTTTGGTTGAACGGATTACCGAGGCTGTTGACAAAGCAGCCTTTACTGTCAGAAAAGGCAAAGCTGTCCTTCGGATCAAAATATGAATGCGGCTTCTTGGAATCACCGGGACCACATCCATAGCGGCTTAGTCCTGTCGGAGTAGCAAGCCAAACATCTTTCTTATTATCTCCATTTTTGTCCTTCTCGTCTTTGGTTTGAACTGCTATGGCGACAACGAAATTACCGGCCAGGCCACTACTGGTAGTAAACAGCTTCCAGGTACTTCCATTGTAGAGGCTTACACCCCCGCCGGTGACGTTGCCGCTCGTGGTGTTCACGTTAGGATAGGTTCCGACCCAGATATTAGTACCGTCCACAGCCAAAGCAGTTACCGCATTACTGCCCATATTCACGCCAGCTCTTCCCTTATAGAAGTAATCAGCCCATGTATTATCCTGAAGGTCGAACCGGTAGAGACCTCCGCCGGTTCCGTCCACATCTCCTATTTCAGGCGCTCCTCCCACCCAAAGGTTATTATGCTCATCTCCCACAATATTCCGGATGTGGTTTGTCTTGAGTTTACCATTATCGTTATTGGATGTAGTGGTATATTGTGTCCATCCCTTTGTCACAGGATCTGGATTAAAGCGGGAAAGCCCCTTATACTCAGCTTTCAGATTCTCGCCTGTTCCGGTATAGACAACAGTAGAGACCCAGACACCTCCATTGCTGTCTACAGCCAGTGCCATGATGTAATTACTTGGCAGCCCTCCACCCACATCTGAAGAGGTATTTTCGGTGTTATAGGCGGTCCATGTGTTCTCCGATGGATTATACTGAATTAAGGCAGAATTGTTCGGATCGTTTTCCGTAGCAAATCTGGATTGATTTTTTGCCAGGCCATAGCGCGCCGATGAGTTGGGCATAAGACCGTATGATGCTTGACTGCCGGGTGCGCTGGCAATCCACAGCTCTTGATTTTTCTTATTAACGGCCAGGAATAAAATGTAATTTTTCCCTAACACCCCGCCAGTCGAAGTCTGGTCAAATTTTTTCCATCCGGAAGAACTATTATAGCTGCTCAGACCCTGGCTTGTTCCTACATAAAGGATATTTAATTTGGAATCATAAGCCAGAGCTGTAATAGCTGATCCGGCTAAATTGCTCTCCGTAGCGGGGGTAATGGTTGACCATGCTCGATTCGGATCAGAGACAGAACCATCGAACTTACTCAGCCCAGCCGCGGTCCCTACCCAGAGGATGTTATCATCCTGCTTAGCGAGCGAAGTAATTTGATCGTCGGCCACTTTCGGCTTCTTGTAGGTTGTCCACGTGGGGTACGTGACAGATGGAGTTGACCCGCCTTCACTTATGGTAAGAAAGTGATCCTGAGTCGGGCTTCCTATAGCTGCTCCCCCATCCGAGTGTTTAAAATAGAACCGATAGCGATACGTGCCATTCTGATGTCCTGTGAATTTATAGGAATATTTCATCCCATCAGCGTAAGTTTGATCATTCTGGTCCGCCTGCGTCAGATCGATTTTTTCACCTTCGCCCTCATAATTCTCATTCTGATCAAGATCGATCCAGATTTGAGCAGTATCGGGCTTCAATAAATCATCGTAGTCGGCCGCTACCTGCTCCGAAGGGCGATATAGGTAGAGTACCCTAAACTCAAAAGTAGTGCCTGCGGTACCGGTTGCTGGGTAAACAGCCGAAGCCTGATAGTTGGTTTCTCCGGTAAAAGTCACCCAGGGAGGATTTATTTGCAAAATTTCTGGCAGATTGGCATTCCCGGCTACAGGAGAAGAATCCGCATCCTCGAAATAAAACCGGTAAACGATCCTGCCATCTCCTTTATAGTTGTCCGGTATGGTCAAAGATTTAGTTAAAAAATAAACCTTCCCGTCTGCTGTATTTAAGTCACTGTTATCCGACGATAAATCAAGTTTTTCTCCCGCACCATTATATGTCCCATCCCCATCGAGATCGATCCATACCTGGCTGACTTTCGGGTTCCTACCGCTCATATCCAGGTAATTGATCTTAAAGGTGTAGTTTTTCCCATTGCCCGCGATGCCGGGGTTAACACCGTAAAAGTAACCCGCATCCTCTACCCAGTTTAAAAAAGACTTAAAAGGGATACCGTAGATGTCGAGACCATATGACAAAGCATAGGGATAAGCACGGTTATCCATCCAGACCACTTGATTGAGGGACTCATTCCCCGAAATCGCCGGAGCATCCTGAATTCCCTGGAGTGTACAGATTTCCCATCCCGCACTATCAGCCGTACTGCTGCCGATCAGTTTCCCGGCTGTATCAATCCGGGCCCCCCTGATGTCGGTATCATATCCGAGTGAGGATTCACCTTTTACATTCCTGGTGAAAGACTGCGAGGTCCATACCACCAGGTAGGTATTACTGATCTTGTCCCACGAAACACGGGGGTTGATCTGGTCACCTTTGGCTCTGCATATGGCGAATGGCTGTTGCCCCGATGGTATGCTGCCATTAGACATTACTAAAATGCCGTAGATATCCTTGCCAGTGAGGGTAAGGCCTGTACTTTTATGTTCCCAGACAACCAGAAACTTAGTCCCGTCCGAGGCTATGGCCGGGTGCTCCTGGGTGGTATTGGGATCTATGCAAATGGGCCAACCATTACGCTTGCTATGATCTATAGTGGCCGCACCAGCCATGACGTGACCATCGAGATCCACCGGGTTGGCATAGAGGTGAGAATTTGTATCATCATCTGCTAATTCCGGCCTATAGTCCTGCCAGACAACCAGATAATTTTGCCCTCCAAAGGCCACTGCCGGATTGGTCTGATCTTTTCCGTAATCCTCGTCATAAATAATGAAATTATCATTTGAAGCTGCATCCACATTTACTTGTGGCTTGGAATCCCCAGGACTGTACGTAACAATGGCCCCATGAATATTTTTACCTACAACATCAAGAGCCATACTATCTTCCCAGACCACCAGGAATTTATTATCTGGCCCGGCAGCCACAGCCGGGTTGTTTTGGTTGCTGGTTGAAAAATCGGATGTGTAGGTGGCAATGGCCACCTCCGGAATCTGGTTACTCGGATTATCGGCATCCACAATCTGGCCATAAATATCTGTGTTCATATAGCCGGGGCTGCTGCCCGAAGTTTCCACCTTCCCATTTCGCAAATCTTCCCAGACCGCCAGGTAAAAATTATTGCTCCGGCTGGCAGCTACCCTTGGTTTGAATTTAGATTGATCGGGATCTCCGATCCGAATCTCCGGGCGGTCCAGCTTCTTGCCCTGGTTATCCAAAAGAAGCCCGTAAACTTTAGACCCGTTATATAGACCGGGAAGGTTCTGATCCACGACTTCAGCATCACGCAGGTCTTCCCATACCACCAGACTTCCCCCGGATGTAGAGGCAATATCCGGGGATATTTGAAGGCCGGGTCCACGGTGGATGCAGTTTTCCGAGATATTGGTAATTGCCAGATACTGAGTCTCTTTCGGTTCCCCTTGAGCTACATTGTACTTATCATCAAAATAGAACCGATAAGAAACCAATCCTACCCAACCCACTTTAATTGACTTTTTATATTGGTAACCGACACCTCCGGCATAGTTGCTGCCGCTGTCGACTTCTTCCAAGGAAAATTTTTCGCTGTCTTCAAAAGCATTGTTGCCATTTATGTCAATCCATACCTGATGGTTTTGGGGGGCATTCCCGTCCGCATCCTTATATTTGACCTGAAAGGTAAACTCCGTACCATCCGTGCCGTTGTCTGGATCAACCCCATCCTGAACATACCCTCCCTCTCCAAGCCAGGAAAGCTGAGGCACGTTATCGCGAGCGGTTATCTTTACGGTATGATCATTGGTTGGCTCCCCTTCAGCCGCATTATATTCATCCCGAAAATAAAATCTATAGTTTATCAGGCAGCTATTGAGATCATCAGGATCAATACCATCATACAAAATAGAGGTCTTCTTTTGGTAAACAGTGCTTGATCCTACTTTTTCCAGGCCAAACATTTCGTTCTGCTCATAGATTCCATTATGGTTAAGGTCAACCAGTAAACGGCGGTCCAGCGGTTCATTCCCTCCATCGGCTTTGGTATAGTTCACCTTAAAGGTAAATTCAGTTCCACCTTTTTCTTCAGTGGGACTGACACCGGCGGTTGCCCCGTTTGCCCAGCTCAACTGAGGCGATTTGGGCAGTGTATAGATGACACCGGAAATATCCTTATTCTGGGATGCATCTGCAACCAACCAGGTAATCAAAGCCTTTGAGCCTGTATCCGAGGGCGCAAGGGAGGGCATGGTAGAATCCTTGTGCGTATCGCTCAAAGTGAAAGGCGTCGGCACTCCATTTTGAACATCCAGGATATCTCCTTCCAAAGAGATTCTGGTGCCAAGCACCTGGCTTTTATAATCCCAGACTACCAGATAATTATTTTGGACGCAGGCCACAGACGGTACTGGTGACGGTGTGCGTCCCTCATAAGGCGTAAGCACCGCAATCGGCATATCCGTACTGGTCCCATAGGAATTTAACAATAACTGCCCATCAAAGGACAATCGGGCACTAAAAAGAAAATTGCCGTATGAACCTCCAGTGCCGTCAGAAATGTCCTTATACCTTCCATCCAGCCAGACAACGAAAAAACCTTGTGAACTGGGCGCAACACTCGGAAATTGTTGGTCCTTCTCAGCCTTGCATATGGGAAAACTCTCACCCTTGGAAACAATAGCGTCAGCATTTTGTTTCAAAAGGGCCGCATAGATATCTTTCCCTGATGATGAATCCCGTGAATCAACCCAGGCCACCAGCCATCCTTTTTCTTCCGAGCCCCCGGATTTATGATAACCCGTGATTACCGGATCTGTCTGGGCCGAAGCAGCAGTGCAGATTTCAAGGCCGTCGGGATCAAGTATGATGCCATCCGAATCAATGCGGACCCCATAGATATCTGCGCTTACAAGACCGGTCGGAGCTACGCCGCTATAGTCATACCAGACAATCAAGTATTGCTCACCATTCCAGGCCACCTTTGGAGACGACGATTTTTCCTTGAACTTATGAATGCCTGTTATGGGGGTTGTTTTCATAATGCCCGCGTCATTAAACGATACGAGGGCTGCATAAATGTTTGTAGAAGAGGTATCGCTTTGGTCCTGATCCTGCCAGGTAACCAGGTATTGATTTTTTTGTGGATTACAGGCTACACTCGGAGAATATATGCCGTTGCCGTGGTAAGAGGCGATCTTAAATGGAGAGGAGTTTGGCTTAAAATTCCCATCGGAGTAGAGGCGAACTCCATAGATACCCCGGTCGGGGTCCAGGTCATTGAACCAAACAGTCAGATACTCGGACTTATCCGAATTCCATGCTGATGCAGGATAATATTGCGAACCGTTCTGGGTGCAGATGTTCAGTAAATTTCCTGCTGCTGCTTCAACCTTTGGACAAAAAGCAGAAACCAGAAAAAAGACAAGAACAATTAGCAGAAAAAAACGGGTATTTTTATGCCTACTCATACACTTGGCCCCTCTCGTCATCCAAAATGAAAGGTTAATAACAAAAACGAGGCCAAGCCCGCTTAAAACAGCAGACTTAAACCTCGCTCTTTATCTGGTACTTAAGTTTACAGCAGGTTATGGTAAACAACCGCTCATAGATGCCGCTAAAAGACAAGGCAGCCATTCCCTCACATGGTAAAGCTAGATTTTTTCTTTTTAAGACTAAAATCGAAATTCCAAGAGCCGGTTGAGCCAGGATCCGGATTGGCTTGCCAACGACTTGATAAAACATCCGCTTCCCGCCAGGTCAACACGATTCCTTACGGCTAATTCGCCGCTGCCACTGGTAGAAAAAGTAACGCTATACTCTATTGGGGCAAGGGGGTTACCCAGAAAATCCGTAGCTGAAGTACCCACTGACACGGTGTAAGTTTCATTTGCTTTCAGGGCGCCTTGCTGTGGAGTAAAATCAAGAGTACTATCATCGAACCAGAAAAGCGCTCCTTGTATGGTTTTCTGATCAGCATCCCGCAGAGTAAAAGCATTTTGGGTGACGGTACGCTTCATAGGCTCACTAAAGGAGATTCTGACCTTTACGGATGTACTTACCTCGTCATTAGCACCAGGGAAGCTCCATGCTACAAAAGGATTGACCTCGTCTCTCATGGCCAGCCCATTATCCGTACTAATCCAGACTTCACCGCGAGAATTGAGGGCCAGGGCATTAATGGATTGATTTGATAATTCATTGGCATTTTCTTCTGCAAAATTTGTCCAGGTATCGTCCCCATCAAATCGCTTGAGCCCGGCCTTAGTTCCTATCCAGACAAGGCCGGTGTTTGGATCAACAGCCAAGGCCGTCACAAATTTGTCGTAGTCCGGCGACGACTGACTGCCAGTGGGAAGGATATAGTGATCCCAAACGCCTGGCTGCCCGCCGGATGGATTAATTTTGAGAAGCCCGTCATTTGTCCCAACCCATATATTTCCGGACGCATCAGGATCGATATCGAAGATACTATAATTAACAGATCCCAAAGACCTGGGAATTACCGATTCATAGGTCTGCCATGTGCCTTCTCCGCCAACCAGTTCGTAAACTCCCAAATATGCTGTTCCGATCCAGACATTGTTTTGACGGTCAATCGTCAGTGAGGTAATGTAAATGTCACCTGCTGAAAGCCCACTAACCGGATGGGGGGTGACCTGGCCATTGCTATAGGCGAGAACCTGGCCGCCGCTGGTAACTATCCAGAGATTGTCTAGAGAGTCAACAGCTAATTTGATAATGTCTTCATCCTGGACAAAATTGAGGCTCTTGGCAGAAATTGTTTGCCATTCGTTGTTTTCCCATTTGGCTAACCTCGGAGCATTGAGATCGCTCATTTGGTAGGTGTCAAGACCAACCCACACACGGTCTTGAAGGTCGATAGTCATGCAAGGGAAACCGCTAATCTGGAAATTGTTAATAGATGGTGTTTTCGTCTCCCAGGTATGGCCATCAAAGCGATAAATGTCACTTCCTTCTTTCGTTACGACCCATAGCCGGTTACTGCTGTCTACGGCCAGGCAACTGACTTTCCCCTTCAGACCGCTGTTGGTTTGGTCATAAACCTGACTCCAATACCCTCCGGTGGAAGTGGGAGGTGGAGGATTTGTCGTTGCGGTCGTGAAAAGCATCGACCAGTCGTCTACATCTTCCTCTCCGCCTACGCCATCCATGCCCCCGAGGGTATGTCCGCTTACGCCGTTCATACCACCATCCAGGAAGTTTCCTTCCAGGTCCGTAGCCGTTGATTTAATCTTAACCCAGTATGTCGTTCCAGGCAGTAAATTGGATGAAGGAGTAAAAGTTAAAATAGCACCATCTATCACAAGAGTTCCTTCTTCCCCGGGGTGGATGATGTCCTCATCATCTCCCTCCATGTTGAAATGAAAGGCATCGGCTGTGGTGACAGGGTTCATGGGGGAAGTAAAGGTGATGGTGATGACCTGTGATACCGACACATTGGATTGATACGAGTTAGGGTCGGAATCATACACAAAAGGATCGAACTCCTGCGCCCAACCCTTTGATCCGGCCAGATGAACGAGAAATATAACAACAAAACAAACCAAAACGATATATAGAGGCTTATCCTTCATCCCTATTCTCCTCAAATTGATTATCATGAGTTAACGATAATGATAAATATTCAATAAAAAAATTTAAACTTGTTTTTTTCTTTCATATGCTCATAATTTATATTCGGGCTATTTGACTAACGTCTACATCCCAGACGTCATGTTCCCCTGAATACTCCTAAGTATACATTTGGGCCAAATTTACGCAAGAGCAAGAAATGGGAAGAGGGCTGTTATCATTAATAAGGGCTGTTATCATTATAATAGTATAATACTTTTGCATTTATAAAGCCAATAAAATAAACCCAAAGAGCAGATGATTTGCCGGGTAACTCATTGAGGTAGGGAACAATCTTGTAGATAGTAAACCACTGCCGGAAACATTTCCTGACAGTCCATGAATGACCTTGACCGATACAATTTTCGCCAAAAAGTAATCCTTTGGCTTTTCCTCAGGCCGAAAAAGCATCTACGATATGGTCAACCCTTTCAATTTTATTATTTTTCATGATAATGGATATGACATCAAAGCGGCAGAATCTATCTTCTAATCGCTCCTTCTGAAGATAATGCATGGCTAATTGCACGAGTTTCTTCTGTTTGGAATAGCCAACCGCCTCTTCAGGAGACCCGTAATTCTCATTGCTCCTGGTTTTTACCTCTACAAAAACAATTACATCTCCCTTATCTTCGGCAATGATATCGACTTCTCCGACAACGTCTCCGAGATGGCAGCGAAAATTGAGCTCGCGGATAGACATCTGCTTTGCTTTCAAAAGCTGAACCGCTACCCGCTCACCTTTTTTTCCCAACCGAATTTTATTCCGTGGCGACATGAAACCATTGCTTATCTGGTGTCTCTTTCTTTGATTCTGGCTTTTTTGCCTGACAATTGTCGCAGATAATATAATTTGGCCCGGCGGACCTTGCCCTTTCGGGTTACCTCAATTTTATGAATAATAGGAGAATGCAGAGGTAAGGTTCTCTCCACTCCTACGCCATAAGAGGTTTTTCTTACGGTAAACGTAGAGCGAATATTACCCCGTCGAATGCGGATAACTGCTCCCTCAAAGACCTGGATTCTCTCGCGATCACCTTCAATAAGCTTAATATATACCTTCACCGTATCACCAGGCACAAAATTGGGAAGGTCCGTTTTTAGCTTTTCTTGTTCTAACGTATCCAAAATGTTCATATCGATTCTACCTTTTACCTTTTTTCGTTGGTTAATCTATCCAGAATTATAGCCACCGCAGCTCTTACGGAAAGATGATTGTAATTCCCCTGTTCTCCCTGTTCCCTTTTACCCCCTTTTCCATAGATTGGCTCCAGGGTAAAATCCATGCTGGAAATCAGGCTTGCTTCAATTCCCCAGCCCGTTCCGAAAATAATGAGGTATCCTTGTTTATCCCGCTGCATTTTTTCACGCAACTCCGGATATGAAATATTATTTTTATGCGATCGGGCGCAGGTTGCAATGGTAACAGGATTTTTTTGATATTTGTCTTTAAGATCTTGAAGGCATTCTCCCAGATTGTTCACAACCATGACATTGCAAAAGGCCTCCCGGCGTGTTGGATTATAGCAGGCTCCATAACCTACCTGCCAGTGCTTTACGAGCCGGTCCACCAATTGCTTATGAGCTACTATCGGCGTTATGATATAAAAATTCTCCAATCCAAATGTTTTGGCTGTTCTCGATATATCATGGAGACTGGAAGTGGTTATTGAGGTAATAACAACATCCTTGTTTTTGTTATATACAGGAAAATGAAGGAGCCCAAGAGAAATTAGTGATCGTTCCAACATCAAGAATCCTTCAATAGCTTGATATCCTCAGCAGTTAAGGCGACTTTTTTAAATACATCCGGTCTCCTGTCATAGGTACGTACAAGAGACTGCCTGCGCCTCCACTTTCGAATCTTTTCGTGATGCCCGGAAATCAACACCTCCGGAATTTCCATACCCTCAAAAACTCTTGGTCGTGTATATTGAGGATAATCCAGTAAATAATCTGAGAACGATTCAATCTGTAAAGATTCTTCAGATCCTAATACTCCGGGAATCAACCGTACCACAGCATCCAACAGTACAAGGGCAGGAAGTTCTCCGCAGGTGAGAACATAATCACCAATCGAAATCTCCTCATCGATCAGGGTGTCTCGAACCCTTTGATCAATTCCCTCGTAATGGCCGCATACTAATACCAAATGACTTTCCTGCGCCAACTCCTGAGCCATTTGCTGGCTAAAAAGATTGCCATCCGGGCTCAGATAAATTCTTTTTGCCTTCGAATTTTCCTGAGTCACGGCTTTTATGGCTCGAAATAACGGCTCAGCCTTGAGCACCATACCAGGTCCGCCGCCATAAGGTGAATCGTCAACTTTTCGATGTTTATCCAAAGAAAAATCCCGAAGGTCATGCGTTCGGATGCTTACCAGCCCCTTGTCCTGGGCTCTTTTGACAATACTCTGCTGAATGATTCCAGGAAACATTTCAGGGAATGTAGTAATGATATCAAAGAGCATCAGAGGAATCCAATAATCCTTTCAATGGATGAATGGTTATCCTTCTTTTTTCCAGGCTCACTTCCTTAACCACATCTTTAATAGCTGGGATAAGATACTCCTTCTGATCGTTTTTTACTACATAAACATCGTTGCTTCCCGTAGGGAATATATCTTTCAATATCCCTAAGTATAGATCCTCTTCTGTATATACCTCCAAACCTATGAGCTGAAAATAATAATATTCGCCCTCTTCCAAAGGGTGCACCTGCCCTTCCGGAATAACAATCGTGCACCCTTTTAGTTCTTGCGCCTCACTTATGGTATGGCATCCCTCCAGCTTCATGATGACGTACGTCTTGTGAAACCGGACCTTCTCAACACTCAGGCTTTTTCGTCCTGAAGGAGTCATCAGAATGATTTCTTTCAAGGAATGAAATCTTTCCGGAAAATCAGTCAGGGGATAAACCTTAACCTCACCCTTATTGCTGTGGGCGCCAATGATCCTGCCAATTTGAACGAGATCCTCCATGCTCCATGCGTGAGACTCTCCCAAAACTATTCGAGAATCTCCAAAACCGCCCTCTTTCCGATTTTAGTGGCCGCAGCACTCAGAACCGTACGCATGGCCCGAGCGGTCTGGCCCTGCTTTCCAATCACCTTACCAAGATCCGTTTTCGCAACTCTTAACTCCAGCACGGTAGTCCGTTCACCATCAACCTCAGTCACGCTAACTTCCTCAGGATAATCAACCAGTGCTCTAGCGATATCTTCAATTAATTCCTTCATGCCCATTTTCCTACCTCCGTAAATTAAAACTCTCTATTTGAATTGGAGATTACAATACAAACACAACTAGATTACTTCGTTACTTGCTATTACTTCTTTACTTGCGATTATCCCTTGCCTGCTTACTCCTTGTTTGCTAAACATCTGCATTACGGTATCAGATGGTATCGCGCCCTTCTGCATCCAAGAGACGGCTTTTTCTGCATTAATTTTAATCTCTGCCGGGTTTTTGAGTGGATCATAGTTTCCAATGAGATCCAGGTATTCACCCCCGCGTGCTCTTCTGGAATCTATCACCACGATTCTGTAGAATGGCCGTTTTTTAGCTCCCAGCCGAGTCAAACGTATCCGAAGTGCCAAATAATTCACCTCCTCTTTTTTTTAAATGGGTTGCCGCCAAAACCAGGAATCATTCCCATTTTTTTCATTTGCCTTAACGCCTTTTGCATCTGACTAAACTGTGAAAGTACTTGGTTTACGCCTTGTACTGTTGTACCACTTCCTAGAGCAATCCGTTTTTTTCTGTTTGCGTTGATCAATTCCGAATTGTTCCGCTCTTCCAAAGTCATTGAGTTAATGATTGCTTCAATCTGAATTAATTTTCTTTCGTCTGCCTTAAGGTCCGTCTTTTTCGCAATTTTCTTGGCCCCGGGAATCATGCCAATGACTTGCTCCAGAGGTCCTAATTTTCTGATTTGCTTCAATTGATCACGAAAGTCTTCTAAGGTGAAGGCATCTCTGGCAATTTTTTTTCGGAGATCTTTGGCCTTTTCCTCAGAATAGGCGGCCTGCGCTTTTTCGATCAAAGAAAGAACATCACCCATGCCCAGGATACGGGAAGCCATTCGATCCGGATGAAACGGTTCAATAGCATCAATCTTTTCACCCGTTCCCACATACCTGATCGGCTTTCCGGTAACAGCCCGAATCGACAGGGCCGCCCCACCTCGCGCATCACCATCGATCTTGGTCAGAAAGACGCTGTCGATTCCAACCTCTTGATCAAAGGTTTTGGCAATGTTAACGGCTTCCTGGCCAGTCATGGCATCCGCAACAAGAATCGATTCCTGCGGGCACACGGTTTTTTTGATCTCCCGAAGCTCTTGCATCAGGCCTTCATCTATATGCAACCTTCCCGCTGTGTCCATGATCATATAGTGATATCCACCGGAGCGGGCAGCCTGATGAGCGTCCTGGCAGATCTTTACCGCATCCTTTGTTTCCTTGTCTGCATAAACCGTAATTCCTAATTCCTGGCCTAAAATAGATAATTGTTCAATAGCCGCGGGCCGATAAGGATCAGCCGCTACAAGGAGAACTTTGCGTTTTTCCTTGGTGAGGAGGTTAGCCAATTTGGCGGCAGTAGTTGTTTTACCTGATCCTTGAAGCCCCACCAGCATAATACAAGTCGGGGGCTGAGGGGAGAAAGGTAACTTTTGGTGCTCCCCACCCATGAGGGCGATCATTTCTTCATGAACAATCTTAACTACCTGCTGGCCAGGAACCAGGCTCTTCAGGACCTGATCACCAACGGCCTTTTCTTTTACCTTCTCGATAAACTCCTTAACAGTCTTGTAATTGACGTCTGCTTCCAGTAAGGCCAGCCTTACTTCACGCAAACCTTCCTGGATGTTTTTTTCATTAAGCGTTCCATAACCGCGGAGCTTTTTGAAAACCGTCTGGAGTCGGTCAGATAGATTGTCAAACACTTAATATCCTCTTAAAATCAGCTATGTTTATACATTTTTTATATATTCAGTTTATAGTGCAGGCGTTCTAAAGTCAAGCGATAAGGGCATAATTTATTGGAACAAAATATCGCCGGACTATCATTTATCGTCCGTATCCTCATACCCAATGCGCTCGATTGACTGATCAATGTCAAGCATTTGGATACCTGCGATGTACTCCATACTGACAACCTTCGTGGCCTTGGACAGCTTTTCAATCACCCCTTTTATACGATCGACTTCGCCGAGTATGGACTCAACCTTCGCATTCATTCTGTCAATATCGATTCCCTTGGCCAACATCATTTTTATGATTTCCGCATTGGCGGATATGGCGCACAGAGGATTGTTGATCTCATGATTTACACTTACCGCTACTTGAGCTAAGGTGGCCAGCTTTTCAGCCTGAATCAGCCGATAGTGCAGATTACGCATTTTGAGCAATGACTTTACTCTGGCCAAAACCTCCTCGCGGCAAAAGGGCTTCACAATATAGTCATCCGCCCCCAGTTCCAGACCCATAATTTTTTCTTGAATGCTGGATTTGCAAGTAACGATAATGATAGGGATATGTCGAGTATTTTCTGATTCCTTGAGCATTCTGCATACGCTGTAGCCGTCAATCTTGGGTAGTGACAGGTCCAAAAGAATCAGGTGAGGCTCCTCATCATTGACCATTCGTAAGGCTTCATCCCCATTTTCAGCAGCAACTACCCGGTATCCTTTGGATTTAAGCATACTGCGCAAGAGCCTCAGAATATCCTCATTGTCCTCTACCACTAAGATTTTTTCATTTTTGGCCTGTTCCCGGTCTATGTATATGTCTTGTATATGGTTACCGATTACCATTCCATTCACCAATTTTTATCTGTATTGGATTCCTTAGCAATTAGGCAGAATCCCACTTTTATAAGACCTTAATTATAGATAAGTTTCTGTATCTGTCAAGACAAAAATGCACTCAGAATGAGTCCTTAAGGGATTTATACCATCTGTGTCAGTTTATTTTATGCTCCTTGTCGCTTGCATTTATCTAAATATTTTAGTAACTACTCAGGTTTATAGGGGCACAGGCAAAAGAGGCACAAAGTTATCTTGTCTGTTTGCTCTTCCGTCTTTGTGCCTTTGCCACTTTGCCCCTCTGTGCCTATCTGAGTAGTTACCTATTTTATTCAACTTGCAAAGAGCACCCTTTTAATATTACTATATTTTTGCGTAGAGAACAACTTTCACCATATGATCTCAACTTATCATTGAGCCGGAGATAGCCGGGCATGCCCACAGTCAGTGTGATCCTCACCACCTATAATCGGGGCCCTATCCTTCCAAATGCTATCCAAAGCATCCTGGCCCAGGATTACCGGGATTTTGAGCTTTTGGTTGTGGATGACGGATCTACCGACGATACCCTGGAGCGGATTCACCCATACCACAATCATCTCCTTTTCATTCAGCATAGCCATAACAGGGGGATTAGTGCGGCCAGAAATTCGGGGATCATCCACTCCTCTGGTAACTTTATCTGTTTCTTAGACTCCGATGACCTATGGAAGAAACAGAAACTGTCCTCTCAAATGGCTTTCCTGACGATGCACCCGGACTATCAAGTTTGTTACACAGGCGAAGTCTGGCTGAGAAATGGAACCTGGCTGAACCAGAAACTAAAACATGAAAAATTTTCCGGTGATATCTTCGAAAAATTATTGCCTCTTTGCCTTATCAGCCCATCGTCGGTCATGATAGCCCGAAATGTCCTGGACCAGACCGGTTATTTTGACGAATCATTTCCAGCCTGCGAAGATTATGATCTCTGGCTTCGCATCGGTTGCCGGTTTCCGATCGGTTATCTGGAAGAGCGCCTGATCATCAAAAGGGGCGGGCATGAAGACCAGCTTTCTCAGAAATTTGTTGGTCTGGACAAGCTGCGGATCAAGGCACTCATGAAGGTTCTGGCCCAGGGAACCCTGACGCATTTCCAAAGGGAGGCGGTCAGGGAAGAATTGAAAAAAAAGTGCCAGGTATATGCCCGTGGATGCCTCAATCACCATAAAGATGAGGAGGCAGATTTTTTTCTATCCATTTCCAAGAGTATCGAGTCACCGCTTGAGTCACCGGTAGATGTGGCCCGGATTGATGCCTTGCTGAAGGCAGACTATTTTTTTGAGCATACGATGAGGTGTGGCCTTTGAGAATCTATCCGATCAGGAGTATTTTCTTGAGATTCCCCGATAGAACAGGGTATAATGTGCAAATATAACACGTTATTTAGATAAGGTGTCCGGGAAGCCAGGGGCTTGCCTTTCATGAAAAACAGGAGCAATAAGCGTGAACAACAGCCATATCCCACTCACCTCCCAGTCCATAGAGCTGAAAAAATTCGACCTTCATCATCAGCCCTATATCATCCGCTATCCCTCTATCATCCAATCCTCCTTCCGAAACACTGAACCCGCAGCTTTCGCTGAGGAGTTGATAAGCTCCATCCGACAATACGGTCTTCTTTACCCCATTATCGTCCAGAAGGGGAAGGGGGAGGAACTATTTATCGTTCACGGTGCCCGGCGCTTTTCCGCCAGCCAATGCATTGGCTGGGACGCCATCCCCTGCCAGGTAATTCCTCAGACAGTTGACTTGCAAGAGGTCTATCAGTTCAGCCTCTCGGTTTTCCTGAGTCACCAAAAGCCCAACATTATAGAGCAGGCCAGGATTATGCAAAAACTCAGGGCTTTTGTTTCGGAAGATGTGGTCATAGGGGAATTCCTTCCCCGCCTTGGGCTTCCTCCACAGAGGAAGGTGTTTTCGCGGATCAGCCAACTTGCTGAGCTGGAGGATGAGATTGCCCATGATTTGGCAGTGGGAGAGGCCGATCCACAGCTTGGCTGGCGCATGCTCAAGCTTCCCCCTGCTGCCCGGCTGCCGATGTACCGTTTTTTACGGCAATTGCCATTTACCGTAAGCCAGCAGTTTGAGATCCTTGAGTATATACAGGAAGTTTCTCATCGGGACCAATCCTCTCTTGAAGAGCTTCTGGCTCATCCAGCGGTCCAGGATATCCTGGCCAGCGATCCGGACCTGCGGCGAAAAGCCAACTCCATCCGGCTCTTTTGGCGTGCCAGGCGATACCCGCGCTTAACCGGCCTTGAGGAGGAGTTTGCCGAAAGAAGAAAGATGCTCCACCTGCCGGAACACCTTGAACTGTATCCGCCTCGCAACTTTGAGCATGGCAACTATAAATTTGAACTGAGATTTTCTGATTGTGCTGAATTGCAGCAGAAACTTGACTTTCTAAACCGGTTGATAAATACAAAAACATTGAAAAGTATCATCGAACAATAATCGTAACGACTCAGGTAGATAGGTTGTAGGCATTTAGGCTGTAGGAAAAGACAATGCGTCCCGTCTGCAAGAAAGGCTTTTAGCCTAAGAGCCTACAGCCTAAACAACCTGAGTAGTTACCAATAATCAATCAATAATCCATCGATAAACCATTATGCCCATAAACTTTCCAAAAAAAATTATCATCGATCCGAATGTCCGGTCCTCTTCCCTGGTTGAGACCATTATCCGAAACGCTCCCTCGGTTCCTGTGGAGTACCGGAAAATAGATAAAGATTTATTTCATCTTGTAAACTGCGACGACCTGGTGATAGCCCGCTACCAGGGAAACTTTTATAAACCCTGCCCAGGCACATTACATTATCTTTGCTGCCAATACAAGATCCTGAATGTTGGCTTAAACTGTCCGCTGGCCTGCACTTACTGCATTCTGCAATCCTACCTGGACCATCCGGCCCTCGTTGTGCATGCCAATGTGGAGGAAATGCTGGCGGAGCTGGATGCGCTCTTTTCTGAGTACCCTTCAACCACATTCAGGATCGGCACCGGAGAATTCACTGACAGCCTGGTCCTGGACCACCTGAGTGAGTTGACTAAGATCCTTGTCCCTTATTTTGCCGATCAGAATAATGCCTTCCTGGAGTTAAAGACCAAGACTACCAATATCCATAACTTAAAGGGGTTGGAACACCGGGGCAAAACCATTGTGGCCTGGTCACTGAACTCCAACCAGGTTGTCAGGAGGGAAGAGCTTGGGGCACCCTCCATCGAGGAGCGCCTCCTGGCTGCCCAAAAATGTCAGGACTGGGGCTACCGATTAGCCTTTCATTTTGACCCCATTATTTTTTATCCTGGCTGGGAAGAGGATTACCAGAAGACGATCGAGCAGCTCTTTTCCATGATCAAAGCCTCTAACATTGCCTGGATCAGCCTGGGTTGCTTTCGCTATATGCCAAAGCTCAAACCAATCATCCAGGAAAAGTTTCCCAAAAGCCGCATTGTCTACGAAGAGTTTATCCAGGGCCTTGATGGGAAGATGAGGTACCTTGAGGTCTTGCGCCAGGAGATCTATGCCAAGATGGTGCATTGGATTCGGCAAAAGAGCCCTGAATGCTTCCTGTATCTATGCATGGAAAGCCCTAAAATCTGGAGAAACTGTCTGGGATTTGCTCCGGCCAGTAACCAGGAGCTTCAGTCCTGGCTCGACCAGCGATGCCGGGGGTAAATCGTGCAGAGGTTAGGATGTAGGATGTTAGGTTGTTAGGTTGTTAGGATGTTAGGATGTTAGGCTAAAAGCCTACAGCCTCTCTACCTACAGCCTATCTACCTATAGCCTATCTACCTATGTGTCAATCCGCTGTTCGGTAGATCTCAAAACTCACATCAGGGAAAAGGTTATCCATGCCTTCGATCGACTGGAGCCAATCCGTATCGATTGTCTGGGAGATAACCTGATGGCAGATACGATTAAACCTTTCAAGATGGGCAATGGTGCGATTCATGGCGTATTGGACAGTGGTTTTGTTATGAATGATGAAAGCCCAGTCACTCCCCTGGGCCAGCAGGAGTTCACGGCTGGCCTGATTCAAGGCCCTTCGCACCACGCCATTTGTACCGGCAAACTTCGTTGCCAGAAATTCCATAGACTGTGTAGCCTTGTAAATCGGTGCATAGATCCATTTATTATTGCCACTCAGCCATGTCTCATTGTATCCTTTCCATCCCCAACTGGAAGCAGCGGGCTGGGTAACCTGATTGATGGGGAATTTTTCCAGATACTCCGATGGTGTAATCATGCTCAGGGAATTTTTATTGGCAGCAAAATCCCGAATCAGGAAGTTGAGCCAATCAGTCCCCTCATACCACCAGTGGCCAAAAAGTTCCGCATCGTATGGAGCAATAAAAAGAGGCGGACGATCCATTTTTTGACGTATGGAGAGGCTGTCATTTTCATGGATGTGAAAGAAGTGGCGGGCATGCTCACTCGCTTTGGCCAGGGCTTTTCCCGGATGGTAAAAATCCTTGTGACCTGTTGCTGGCCCGGTAATTCGATAATACTTAATGCCGGTATCCACCCTCATGTTCCGGTGAAGGTAAGGCCGGATGTATTCATAATCCAGATCATGCCCGATATCACGGTAAAATTCCCGGTAATCTACATCTCCGGGATATCCTTCCTGGCTGCTCCACACTTGCCTGGCGGACTTTTGGTCCCGGCCAAAAGCTGCCACTCCGGATGGGCAATAGACTGGGGCATAGACTGAGTACCTGGGCTGGGGATGAGCAAATGTCAGGCCGTGGGTATCTAAAAAAAAGAAGCGCAAACCATAAGATCGCAGTACATCATCCAGACCCTCATAATATCCGCATTCAGGCAGCCATATACCGGCTGTGGATTTTCCAAAAGTGTTTCTGTAATAATCGAGGGCCACTTCAATCTGTGCCCGCACTGAGGCGGGGTTCATTTTCAAGAGAGGCAGATAGCCATGCGTTGCCGTACAGGTAATAATCTGCAGCTTTCCGAGTTCCTGAAATTTTTGAAAGGCCTGAACGAGATTTTGCTGATACTTCTCTTGAAAAAGGGTTTTATTGGTCAGAAACTTCTCGTAATACATAGCAGAGATTGGAATTAGCTCTCGATGGCTTCTGTTTCTTTTGACTTCTTTTGCAGCCAGTTCGATCAGGTTATCCAGATAAAGGATAAACCTTTCCTGAAGCAGGGGATCACTGAGCATGGCCATTAAGGTAGGGCTTAAACTAAGAGTAAGTCGAAAGTCAACCTTATCCTTGACCAGATTATCAAGCACCTGAAGCAGGGGAAGGTAACTCTCGTTGATGGCCTCAAAAAACCATCGCTCTTCCAGGCACTCGCTCTGTTCAGGATGCCGCACAAAGGGAAGATGTGCATGAAGAATCAGACAAAAGTAAGCCCTGGATTCCATGTAATCTTTACTCCTCTTGATTCTTTTTGATTCTTTGGAGCCAAAGAGGAATTGATTCGCAAATCTCTTTTCCCCCTGGCAGAACGGCCCGCAAAGGAAGCCAGAACGTGCCCCCCTGCCCAAGATTCAGCCGCCAGGAAAAAGTGCCGTCCGGCTGGACCTCAACATTATCCTCACCAATATACAGAGTCGCCCCTAGCTGGGCCTTTCCATAAATAACCAGGTCAAGGTCACACTGAAAAAGCTCTTCATGAAAAATTTTTTCAGAGGACGTGTTTTCTCTATTTTGTCCGCTGCTCAGATGACCGCTACTCAGACTGGAATAGCTGCCGGAATAGCTGCTCAAACTGCCGCTTGAATAGCTACTCAATCCGGAATAACTGCTGAGGTTGCCTGGCGATAAGGATGGAATCGATGATCCCCTTGAAGTTATCATAAGGCTGCTCAAGTTTAAAAAGAGCCCTTCCCTGTCCGCATATTTTTGCCCTTCCATCTCAGGGAGGAAAACGGGGGGCTTTTCAGGCGACTGTTCAAAAGACGATGGCTCTTTCCCCTGGGGTGAAATCGGCTGCCGGACCAGGACATCCTTTCGTTCCTCCCCCGCAGCTTTTGGCATGCAGTTTTGAGAAAGGTTCAGGTAATACTCTTCAACCATTTTTCGACTGATGCGGCCTTGGGATAAAGATGCCTGTTTTCGGTCAATGGGGGTTTTGGGTAAGGATATCTGAATTGGTTCCTCGGGGCTGCTCAAGCCCACTCGTTCATATTCTCCGAGAACTTCCATCCATTGTTCAGGCTGAGAAAAAGAAATAGTATCCTTTGGAGTTTTAATGGCATTTGATCGATGGATTACATAAAATTCGCCTGAAGATAAAAGTTTCAAGCCCAATTCCGCATAGTACGCTTTGTCGGGTTGAGATACTTCAATATACCAGTCATTCTTCCATCCCTCTATCGGAATATCGAAGTACGGAATGGACTGCTCCTTACCTTTGCCCTCATAAACTCTTAGGGTAAGCTGAGACTGCGGGAAAATACTCCCTAGTTGCTCACCTATAATAGACAAATCCTCTGGCGATACCTCCCAATAAGCATAAAAATGTCTGGGATCAATCTCCAGCAGGAACAGCACGGGCTCTATCCCTCTTTGGAAAGAACTTTGTCTTTGAAAAGAGCTCTCTTTTTTTTCTGGTGGAGAGAAAATTGGGCCAATACCCGTTGCATGGCTATTACTCATTTTGACTGCTCCCGGACAATCCAACAACCCAAGCTGAATGGGATTACGATACCTGCCGTTTTACTTCCTTCAGGAGAATGAGACCAGGCTTGATATTTTCATATATTTTGGCCACCCTGGGTCCATCTTCCGAGAAATAGCAACCAGTCTGAGATCGAAGCAGCCACTTTTGAGCCTTTTCCAAAAGGTCAACTAAATATTCATGACAAAGGCTGCGATCTCCCCTTCGAATTAAAGCTGATTTCACTTCGTGATATTGCTGGCTGAATTGCCAAACATCCTCAATCACTCTCCTTCTATCATGTACGGCACACCTGTCATCTGAGCAACCTTCAGGTCGAGAATCGGCTGCACCATTATCCATTTGAGCCGCTATAAGGTGGCGCACTTTCCAGTCGTGCATAAGCTCTTTGAGGAGTATGCTTCTTATCTCAATCCCAGGCTTGTATATTCGCTCCAAATAAGGTGAAAAATATTCTTCCCAAAATTCAGGATCTTCAGGTACCCCGTTTATCTTCTGGCAGATTAGGTTGTCAACGAAAAGCCAATCGACGATCAGTGGTTTTTTTTGCCCGCCGCAGGGATTACCGCGATGCGGATGGGAGACAAAAGGCTCTCCTGATGAATCGGCTTTCTGCGGAAGATCGAAACTTTTACTTATGACCACAGCACCAATTTCGATCCCATGATACGCCATACTTCCAATAGAAGAATATCGGTCTTTGTTGTGCCGGCCCCTTACTCCCTCTTTTACTTTTGGTTTTAAGAATGATCTATCCAGAATAATATATTCATACCCATTTTTCCTGAGAATAGGAATCATTTCAAGACAAAAACCAGCTTCTGCGGGCCAAAATCCTTTCGGTTCCTGCCCGAAAATCTCTCTGGTTATCTCTCTGCCCTGCAATATTTGAGAGTCCCAATCCAAAGCCGGAATCATGGGGAAGATGGGATGAGAATATCCCATACCAATGATCTCGATGTTTTTTGACTCTCTGTACCCATTCAACATTAAGGGAATATCGATGATCTTTCGGCAGGCATCTATCACCTCTTTATTGAGAAGTTGCTCTAAAAGAATCCCCGAAAAACCAACGTGAATTTTGAGTGAATCCCGATACGTATCCAAATACTTCAATGGCATCTGGTAGCTATTAATGATTTGCAGAAGCTTTCCCATCTGGTTTTCTGCTAAAAAACTAAATATATCAGGGGGTTGATGCATAAGGAAGCCCAGAGTATGATATACTCCAGTCATTATTTTCTCTCCTGATCAATGAGCCAACGGCTTGATTGTTGCGTAAAGTGGTAAATGATCTCCCCTATTTTAATAGTTCTATATAATCGATTCTAAGATATTTAGAAAACATTGTCAATAAATAAGGAGTAATTGAAAAATTACTTAAAATGCGGAAAGCGGTTTGTGGGATACGAGATGCTGGCAATTGATCACTGAAAAAAAATTTATTAATTTTTTATTGACTTTCTTCTTTTTTAGCAATAGACTAGCAGCTATATATATCATCCATTTTAGCTCGATAATAGCAACTTTCCCTATTCCAGGTTTAAATTCCTATTGATTTCGTTAAAGGGAGGTAAATAATGTCTCCACTTATTGTGTATAAGAGTAAATTTTACATGAGCTATTGGTTTTCTCAACACCTGCCAATGAGGATGATGCCTGCCAATCATTTCCATCAAAACTACGATGATGCCTACTGATAAGAATAGGTTTTTGCTCTTACAGCAGGCTGCTGTACTTTCACTCGTCAGAGATTAACTTCTCTATCCTATGGAGACATTCAAGACACAGAGAATCGAGTATTGCTCTCTCAGTGCCTCTGCGATGTCCTTATTTCTTATGATAAATATCAATAAATACCAAGGCCGGTTTCTTCAAGATCGCTTTACAAGAAAGAGAAGGAGGAATATTTATGGCAAAGTTGAAAACTCTCTTACGTGCAGTTGGTTTTATATCCATCTTACCGGTTATTTTATCTCTCATTATCATAGCCCCTTCAAACAGTTCGGCTAATCCGGAGGATCAAGGAGCAGCTCTATCTGAGCAGCAGGCAGTCCAAGTTGAGCAACAGGCAGCTCCGGACAAAATAAATATTAATACCGCCACAGAGCAGGAACTACCACAGCTTAAACGCCTTACTCCTGACTTGGCCAAGAGAATCATTGATTACAGACAGAAAAAAGGCCCCTTCAAAAAGGCTGAAGACATCCGGAAGGTAAAGGGAATAGGACTGAAGTTCTGGCAAGCGAATAAGGACAGAATTACGGTTGAAGAAGAAGCCACTGAAAAAAAAGAGGAGACAGGAGTACAGACCCCTGAAGAATCACGACCCACTCCGCCCCCACAAGAAGTTACCCCCCCAAAAAGCCCAGAGCCCTCGCCTGAAGCAAAAGGAACCGCTGCACAGGCAGTAGAGGGAAGCTCTTTTCCTGCAACAGAGGAAAAAGCTCCTGCTGCGGCGACAGAGGAAAAGGAGGCTGCTCCGTCGGATCAAGAAGCTGCTCCCTCTCCGGAAGGAGAAAAAGCTGTCCCTCCACAGGAGGCAAAGTAATTTAGAGAGAAACACCATATCGAGGTTAGAGATTAAACAAAAAATCTGCTTGAGCAGAGAACCCGGCCTTGGTATTTTTCTGCGTTTTCGATTTGACCTCGACGCATTCTGGTAGTATCATGAAGTTCGATGAATATGAAAAAAGCGGAAATTCTCGCCCCTGCAGGGGATAAAGATTCGGCCCTGGCCGCAATCCTGGCGGGGGCTGATGCCATCTACCTGGGGTTACCTAAATTTAACGCCCGGCTGAAGGCAGCTAATATCACCGAAGAATCTTTACCCGCCTTGGTGCGTCTGGCTCACTCTCATGGAGTGAAGATCTACGTTACCGTCAATACCCTGATTACCACCGAAGAGATAGACGAGTTTTTAGCTCTCGTCCGCATATGCTTGAAAGCGGGAGTGGATGCTCTGATTATTCAGGATTATGGAGCATTATATCTCCTCAAAAGACTCTACCCGCAAGCGCGTATTCATGCCTCGACCCAGATGACCAGCCATAACAGCAAGCAACTGGAACTTCTCAAAAAATTTGGCGTCCGGCAGGTCAACCTTTGCCGAGAGATGTCCCTGAGTGAGATCAGAGAACTGACCAGGGTTGCCGATCGAATGGAAATTAAAGTCGAAGTCTTTGTTCATGGAGCTTATTGCATTTCGTTCTCCGGTCAATGCCTGATGAGTTCCCTCATCGGCGGGCATTCCGCCAATCGTGGCCTTTGCGCCCAGCCCTGCCGCAAAGGCTATGGGCTGCGGCCTTCGGGGAGACGGGGAGAGGGGGAGAGGGGGTGGATAGAGGGAAAGAAATCGTATCGCCTCAGTCTCAAGGACAACAATGCGCTTAAACATGCCGCCTCTTTGCTGGAAGCAGGAGTTAGTTCTCTCAAGATTGAAGGGAGGTTAAAAAACTTTTATTATGTTTACCAGACTGTTACAGCCTGGCGGGAGCAATTGGAGAGAATCTATGCAGGAGCCCCCCCAAATCCGGATGATTCCCTGGTGCACAAGGTTTTCAATCGCGGATTCAGTGCCGGTTATCTGGAGAACGGGATCAGCGGGCAGATGTTTGTAGATTTACCCCTGGACAATTCTTTGACCCTGGTCGGAGAGGTAAAAAACTATGTAGCCGACCAACACCTTTTGCACTTAACGAAAGGTGCCGATTTAGCGATAGGAGTAAAAATTAATATCTATACTCCGGATAATTATTTTATCTGCACAGCCATAGTGGAAGAGAAAAAAGCAGCCAATGCCTTCCATATTCGCCTTGAGCACCTGATGCGGGATAAGATCCTGAAAGGCCACGTCGTCTTCACTTTGAGGGATACTGATGAGATAGACCGGATTAAGATGCGGTTGAGGCACATGGAAATACATCGCCCCTTCGTGCAGGTGCGGGTCGATGGGGAAGAGGGCCAAAGATTGAGGGCTTCTTTTTGCAGCGAGCATAAGTCTATTGCGGTTGAAAGCGTCATTACTCTACAAAAGGCAACCAAAAATCCCCTGACTCAAGAAACCTTTTTAAAAATTTTCGGGAAACTGGGGGATACGTCATTTACACTCAAAAGTGTTGATTGCTCTGATTTGAGGGGAGATCTTTTTTTACCGGTGAGCGAGTTGAATAAACTCAGGCGTAGCGCTGTCAGCCAATTGGAATCGGAGGAGGATGCGGAGGGCAGGGTTGGCCCGGCTATGCAGGTTCCTCCCCATCTCAGGGCCAAGGCCGGGGGCAGGGCAAAACCGCGAAAAAGCAGCCTGGCCATCTTGGTTTCAGACCTTGAGGAGGCGTCTTTTTTTTCGTCAATAACGAAGACCGTGCTTCTGGAAATCAACAGTGCTGAGCAATTTCAACAGGCAGCCCACTGTTTATCCATGCGCCCGAACATTTTTCCTTTTTTCCCTGCCATTCTTTTTGAAAAGGAATGCAGCAAATTAGCGCACGTATTGGATAAAGCCATCTGTTCCAGAATTGTGGCCGACAATTCCGGCATGGGGCTGGTTGCAGCTCAAAAAGGGATCGGATGGGTGGCGGGTCCGGCACTTAACTGTGCTAATCCTTATGCTGCCAGGGCCTTGCAGGAAGAGGGTGGAGCCGAAGGGGTCTTCCTTTCCCTGGAACTGAACGCCAGGCAGATCAGGGATGTATGCGCTGCTTCCGGCGGTGAAATCTGGCTGGTCGTTATGGGCCCGCTCCTTCTGATGACGACCAGGCAATGTTTGCTGCAAGACTGCTCTCATTGCCGGAAAAAAGCGTGGGATGAACAATGCCTCCCCTCCTGTCAACAGTATGCAGTCTGGTATGATGAATTGGATATGCCTTTTCATGTTTGTAAAAGGACAGGGGCGTATACTCAAGTTTTTAATAATGCGGTCCTTTTTATCCCCGAAGCGATGCACCTGTTAAGGGGCATGATATCACATTTCGTTTTAGACATGCGCAGCTTCCCGTTCTATCATCCGGCACTGGCCGATAAGAAAAAAATCATGGATTATTTCACCAGGACACTGGCTGGGGAATCGGGCCAGGATCAGGATAAGAAGGATCAGGATAAGAAGGCAATGAAGAAAATTTTATCAGAAACAACCACCGGCCACTTTAAAAGAGGTATTTGATTCAAGTGCGGTCAGTGGCTAGGATTCAGTATCTATACTCAGGGTTCATTACTCACAGGGTTCATTAACGATAATCGGCATCCAGTAACCGGCATCCGATATTCAGGATATTACACCATAGATTTATAGAATGTACTGACATGTCTTTCCATTTCTTGACAATGTAATGGAATAATGATATATATAATAGATATACAATATGTTAAATATTGAAAGGAGGGGGAAATGGAGGTAAATGGGATTTGAGGGTGTTCATGATCAGTACTGCTCTATAACCTACCACAACTATTATCTCATCATTTATTTTAATTGAGAAGTCATACTTAAGAGTAAAATTATTCTGAAGAGCATTAAGATCTCGCCGAGAGGAGAAAACCAATGCCAAGAGCTATAAAGCAAAAAAAGACACAAGAAGGTTTTACGCTCATTGAAATCATGGTTGTTCTGGTTATCTTAGGTGCACTGGCGGTTATTTCGGTTCCGGTTTATTCAAATTATGTTCGTAGAGCGAAAATCAGTGAGGCTATTTCTAATGTAGAGGCATTCGCCACCGCTGCTCGAATCTGGAGAATGGAAAATGGAACTTGGCCGTCGAGGGATAATCTAGCGCCATCTGATGATAATAAGAAGGTGGTTAATGTTACTGAAAAATATTTTACTATTGCGTTTTCCACCGTGAGTGGGAATTTAGTACTTACCGCAAATGCAGATACAACTTATTTTGACACCTCTGGCAGCTTCCAATATACGCTGACAACGGACTACAAAGGGACGTGGGCTGATTCTTCATCATCCTCAAACAAGTTGCTCTCTCTCTATGCCCCGTATCTTTTGCCGAAGTCTACAACGTATTAGTATTGTCAGGTCGTGGTGCGTATATGAGCTCATCGCCAAGTCAGGGGTTTAGCCTGGTTGAGGTTATGGTTTCCGTTCTTTTTCTCATGATTGCCATATCGGGTCTTATGACTACCTATACCTACATGAGTTCACAGGTCGAAAGGACAAGGTGGAAGCGGAGTGCTTTGCATATAGCTCAAAAGAAGATCGAAGAGTTCGTGGCTGATCCTGATAAGAGCTATAAGTTAAGTGAGGAAATAGAGGTTCCTGTCACTTTTTCTTATTCTCCCAAAAGTACGATGGAGATAAAAAAAGGTCCTATAGACCCAAGCATCATCGAGCCATTTTACATCATTGAGTGCAGGATCAAGTGGACTGATAAAAGTGATGTTTCTGTTTCACTGAAGACAATCGTGAGAAACTAAAAGGCAGGTATGTCCACCAGATATTTTGCCTCTATTTACCACCAAGTTCAGCCAATAGCAAAAAGAGCCCTGCCGGGGCGGGGGTTTACCTTAGTTGAGCTCTTGATGGCCCTCACGGCTGCCGCCATTATCCTTCTGATTATGGGAAAATTCCTGACAGACTTCCATAAAAGTCGTGAGGTGTCCAACGTTATGATGGAGATGCAAGAGCAAGCCCAGTATGCGATGGATTATATGACCTATGGGTTTGTTGATCCGAATAAATCAGGCTCAGGCGATGTACGCCGAAAGGATGGTCTCATCTGGGCATCTCTATACAACATAGATACTGGGAAACGAGTCTCTTTTAAAGATCCCGATAGCACGACATGGATTGTTTATGAGGAATGGAAAAACCAGCTTGTTAGCCACTTGAGTTCAAACAGTCCTGGTGATGGAAAGGTTATTATCCCTTACCTTGATGGAAGTCAGGAGTATCTTAAGGGTCCTTATGAGGTTTCCGTCACTTATACAAAAAATCAGAACCAGCCAGACAGGTCAATGTCAATTGATGTGACGGTAAGGAAGGATGGGCTTACCTCTACCTTAAAATCAGCGGTAACTCTGAGAAATCATAAGTAGCCGATGAATAAAATTTTTGGCTATTCTGAAGGGAAATAAGGTATAATAGTAACCAGAGTCTGCGTGTGGTAAGAAGGAATGCTTCATTTAACGGCTTAGCGGCTGAGAAGCGGGAATTGAAGAGGAAAATTTAGTTCTGAGTAAGAGACTTTTCTCAAGTTTGTGTATTGTAATATCAAAATAAAACATAAATTAATACTGTAGTTTAGCAAACTATATATTAAAAATAATTATCGTAATTTCCGCATTGCTTTTTTTGCCCTTTAGTGGTACAATTTTTGGTAAAATGGTCGTAAATTTTTGTAGGGATTTTTTGTAGGAATATATGGAATATTACGCATTACTTGGTCTAGAAAAAGAGCCTTTTTCTAACTCACCAGACCCGAGTTTTTTTTATTACTCACCTGATTACCAGGAGTGTTTACAGCGGCTTGAAATTTCCATTCGGCTCCGAAGGGGGCTGAACATAATTCTCGGCAATATTGGAACAGGCAAGACCACGATAAGCAGGATTCTGGTGAACATGTTCAAGCAGGAGAAAGATCGGTTCCTGTTTCACCTGATTCTCGATCCCTCTTTCCGCTCGGAGTTCCAGTTCCTGTCCTGTCTGATCGATACCTTTGGCATCACGGCCCGGCTTCGGTCAACGATGGGGTATAAGGAGGCTTTGCAAGACTATCTCTTCCAAAAGGGAGTTCACGAACAAAAGATCGTTGTTCTCCTGGTTGATGAGGGTCAGAAGTTAACCTCTCCCTACATCGAGATCTTGCGGAATCTCTTGAATTTTGAAACAAATGAATATAAACTGCTCCAGTTAATTATTCTAGCCCAGATGGAATTTGTGGATGTTGTTGCCGATCACAAAAATTTCATGGATCGGGTAAACGTCAGCTATACTATTCACCCCTTGACTCTGGAAGAGACGAAGGTCCTTATTCAGCATCGCCTTCAGACTGCCGGGCTTCCTCCCGAAAAAACTCTGTTTGATGATGAGGCGATTCAGTATATTCATTTGCAGACTCAGGGATATCCGCGAAAAATTATTCAATACTGTCACCATTCTTTAGTCATGACTTTGATCCATGAAAAACAGGCTGTAGACCTTGCCGTAGTGCAGGCTGTGCAGGAGAAAAGCATTTTCTCGGATGATGAGCTTACCCGGTTCAAAAAAAATCTTCAAGGGCTTTATCGGAGCTACTCACAGATGCAATCGCATCTGCACTCCATTAATAAGGATTAGGAAGGTTGAAGAAAGAAGAAGAAATCGTAGCGACAAATAAACTCTTACGGCTCATCAGGGGAGAAAAGGAGATAGCGGGGAGTGAAGATCCCCAGGATCTCCCGGGTACTGACGATCAGGAAGACTCCACTGAAGAACCCTCGACCGTATCTTCGATCCGTGAGCAAGGCGAAGGGGAACCCCTTGAGTCTCCGGTTCATGATGGCGAAGAAGATCAAGGTTTGCGCTCTTTCAGCGGGCTTTTAAACCAGGAACCTTCCTGGAATGATAGGGAAGATACTGATGAGAGAGATGATTTCCCTGGTTCTCAACAAGGATCTCACCGTGAGCCAGTTGAGAAGGCTTTTCCCGATGATCTTTCTCCACATCCGGCATCATCCTTGTCTCAAAAGGTATCACCGATATCATCTGCAGGCGTAACTCCTCGCAGGGAGCCGGGCTCGATAAGGGAATCTGACCAGGAGGTATACAGGCAGCAGGGAGAGCTGAAGGGGAACGTAAAATCTACGTTAGGGTTGGATATTGGTTCCCGATATGTAAAGTTTGTTCAACTCCAACGAAAGATGAACAAATACAACCTTATTTCCTGGGGGATTGTCAAGGTTATCCCTAAAGCCTCAGAGAGTGTAGTGGCTCCAGTAACGAATATCCTGCGGGGCCTGTTTAAAGGAATCTCCTCCTCTCATATCAAGGTTATCAGCTCTGTTGGAGGGTCGTCGGTAATTGTAAGGCACATTAAATTTCCTCCACTTTCGCATAAAGAGATTGATGAATCCATTCGATGGGAAGCAAAAAGTTATGTCCCCTTCCCTCTGCGGGATGTAAACATCGACTACCAGATCTTGGGCAAATCGATGAAAAATAAACAAATGGATGTACTGCTGGTTGCGGTAACCAAAAAACTTTTACAAGATCATCTGGATATGCTTCAGAATATCCAGATCAACCCCAGCATTATTGATATTAATTCTCTCGCTCTGGTAAATTCTTTTTCATCATCTCAGGGCAATTCAGGCCGGGATGATCGGGCCGTTGTCTTACTGGATATCGGCTCTGCAAACACCATCCTGAACATTTACAAAAAAGACGATCTATACTTGACGAGAGATATCCCTATCGCTGGAGATGCCTTTACTATCTACCTTCAAAAGGAAGATGGCCATCTAAAGGCGGAGGGGCGCAGCCGCAGTTACGAAGATGCGGAAAAAGCCAAGTTTGACAGTAAATTCGATATCAATAACATTCGGCCTGTTTTAGACAACCTGACTAAAGAGATCAGACGGTCCCTCATTTATTATGACAACCAGACCTCTCGAAGAGGCTTTAGTCGAATTATCCTTACGGGTGGCAGTTCCCGGTTATCCGGGCTAGTTGGATATTTTTCAGAAGAGCTTGGACTGACCGTAGAGATAGCAAACCCGTTGCAGACTGTTCATTTTGATTCCAAACGATTTGCGCAGGATGAATTACAGTTTTTTTCGCCTCAGATGGCTTTGGCCGTCGGGCTAGCGAGTAGATAAATAAAGTTATGAATAACATATTTACGATAAATGTTTTGACGCCGGGACAAAGAAAAACGCGATATGGAGAAGCAAACAAGACACTCCTTTTGCTTTTGCCGCTGCTCGCGTGGGCGGTACTGGCCTTCGGTCTCTATGCATACATTTATTTACCTACTTATGAACAAATCCAGAGACAGCAGATAGCCCAGAGAGACCTTAACCTGGATCTGACCAGGTTGAGTGCACTCAGGAGCAAGCTCGAAAATCAGCAGACCCTCTACCTTTCTGCTTCGGGGGAGCGAGTGGATTGGAGTTCAAAATTAGTATCCTTCAGTCTTCTTATTCCGGAGGATATCTGGATTACCAGAATTTTCTTTGCAGAGGAGGATAACGCGCCCCCAGACAAACCTCCTGTATTAGAGATCTATGGGCAAACGATCTCGACCTCCAATAAAGAGTCCTTAGACAAGATCGCTATTTTTATAGATGAGATAAATAATGATGCCTCTTTTTGCCAGGATTTTTCTCCGATGGAGTTTGTTTACTCACAATTGCAGGATGAGCAAAAGCGCATTATGGAGTTTAAGCTCTCTTCCCTGGCCAGGGTAGCTCAAAGAGGAGATAAGCTGTAAATGTCCTATTCCATGCCGAAAACATCACTGGTGATCACTATGGGCGGATGCCTGCTGGTTAGTAGCCTGTTTTTTTATTTTCTCTATATGCCGAATCGAAGGGTTCTCGATCAAAATGTTAACCAGGTAAAGGAGCTGGAACAGAAAATTCGTATTGAGTCCGCCTCAACCAAAAACCTCCGTAGGGAAATTGCCTCCTTTTACGTCCAAAATACCCATCTGAATTATTTCAATCGATTGAATATAAAAGAATCCGAGCGAATCCCCTACCTTTTGAAAAGCCTCACTTATGAGGCAAATACTTTAGGTATCAAGTTTCTCTCCGTAGATCCCCAACATCCTAAAAAAAATGAACTTTATCAAAAATATATCTTTAAGGTAGAAGTTCGGGCAACCTATCCGCAAATGCTCCGTTTTTTACATTGTATTGAAAATAAATTAAAGCTTAATATTGACAGGTTTAGCATGAGCAGGGCTGACCAGGCAAATACAGGAAGAAGAGATCCGGTCAACCCCGTTGATACTTCAGGTCAGGTAACAGCCAAAATTCATATTAATACGCTGGAGATGGCAGATAGTCAATTAAAGAATTTTGATAGCATCACCCAGGTAAAAGAGTTTTACCTTGATCCTAATCTGACGGATACACTGACGGATACACCAGTTGTCCCCTCCCCTCAATTTGAAGAATCCGAACAACAGACTTTGATTTCTCAGGCATGCCAACGCGATCCGTTCCACCCCGATGGGGTCTTCACTTCATCTTTTGCAAGTCTATCACCGGATAAACAACTATCGGGAGAACAGACTTTCCTGACACAGTCTGTCCTGACACAGCCTCTCCTGGTTAAAAAGGATGATAAGGAATTGGTTCTGAGCGCAATTATCGATTTTCAAAAGGAGCGTTTAGCCATTGTTGGTCAGGATCTCGTTAAGAGTGGAGATATTGTGAAAAATACGCAAGTAGGCAATCGGAATGTAAATATGAAGGTTCTCAATATTGGGGAAAATACTGTAACTTTGGGAGACGGACAAGAAAAATTTATCCTGAAGCTACCTAACAATCCCGTTCAATTTAAATAGGGAGATAGCTATGAAATTTCAGAGGAGAGAGCGCTGGCTATGGATGCCGTTCTCCATTCTGTTCGGCGCAGCCGCTACCTTGTTTTTAATCAATGCGTTTTCACCATTTTTGTCCCCTTCCTGCGGTGAGGCGGCAAGAAGAAGACCTTATACAACTGAGGATTCCGATCATGATTTTCCTTATGTGGAGTGCTCGTTGCGGGTCGTTGATGCTGATGTCAGGGATGTACTGAGGGCCTTTGCTGACAAATATCGCTTGAGCGTTATCATGAGCGAGGATGTCAAGGGAAAGATCAGCATCATCGTTAACAATATTCCGGTCAAGGATGCTTTTGAGAGTATTTTGGAGTATTCGGATTTAGGGTACATGAAAGAGGGGAATATTTATCGGATCAGGCCGCTCGCAAAACTTATCGAGCAGGAAACCATGACTCAGAAAGTTGAAGAGCTCAAGACGGAGATTGTTCCCATGCAATATGCTAATGCAGAGCGATTGATCCCCAATTTATCCAAATTTAGGTCCAACCTGCCCGATACTGTGGTTGAGGCAGATAAATGGACTAATTCCGTTATGATTAAAGATACAGCCACGAAGATCGAAGAGATCAAAGCAATTATCAGTCAATTGGACATTGCTGAACCTGCAAAAGAAGTCAAGGAACTGACTCAGGTAACGAAGATTATCAAACTTCATTACCTCAAGTGTCAGGACGTCCTCAAGCTCAAGGCACTGGAGGGAAAAGTCAGCGCTCACGATCAAACCAATTCGGTCCTTATTACTGATTTACCTGAGAATATCGCCCGCCTCGTCTCAATAATCAATGACCTGGATAAACCGGTTTGCCAGATCCTGATTGAGGCCAAGATAGTCGAAACAACCAAAAATTTTAGCAATACGTTTGGAATCCAATGGGGGGGGCATTACAATGATGGGCCTCCGTCAGGCAAAACTTTTCCGAGCATAACCGTTGGAGGTGGTATATCGGGGTCTAATTTCAATAACACCCCTGCCAACTATGCGGTAAATCTGCCTGGATCATCGACTCCCTATGGAAGCATGGATTTCATGCTGGGGCATATTAAGGACAAGATGGCCCTTAACATGCGGCTATCGGCCATGGAGGACAGCGGGAATGGGCGGGTTATCTCTCAACCGCGCATCATGACCCTGGATAATACACAGGCCACGATCAGCAGCGGCGAGACCGTTCAATTGCCACCTGCCGTGAGCAACGGGACCACTGTAGTGACCGGCGGCGCAAATCAGCAAACCTCCAGTTCCGATACTGAAAAGGAGGCCAAAACCAAGCTGACCGTAACCCCGCATATCATTTCTGACAGCAAGGTTAAACTCAGCCTTATTGTCAACCGAGACACGCTGGACTTTAGCCGCACAATCAATAATGTCCCTATTCTTCTTACTCGAGAAGCAGAAACAGAGCTCATTCTCAATAATGGCGAAACCGCGGTTATCGGGGGGCTGGCTACATCGGGGGTTACCCAACAGATGTCGGCCGTTCCCTGGCTCAGTAAGATCCCTCTTCTTGGATGGCTGTTCAAAGGTAAAACAAATAAATCTGATTCAGGGGAACTGCTTGTTTTTATTACTCCCCATATCATTCAAGCCCAAACCCAAGCCAAAAATTAGGGGGATAGGGTATTAGGTGCTTAGGGGATTAGGGGTTTAATCTCTAATCCCCTAAGCACCTAATCCCCTAAACCCGTAGTTAGGAAATTCATATGCCTAAAGGATATCGCCAAGAATACGATTTAATCGGAAATCTTCTGACCAAGAGCAATTTGATCACCAAAGGGCAATTGGAAGAAGCCTATCGTAAACACAAGCATACTGGTGAGCGATTAGGTGATATTTTACTGAACATGGGATTGATTTCCGAAGAAGATCTATTGAAGACCCTGGCCAAGCAGATCCATATCGACTATATCGATAGAGAGGGGTTGAGCAACGCGACCCATGCGTCAAATGCACAACTGATTCCTGAATCAATGGCCCGAAAGTATCTGGCACTGCCTCTTTCCGCTGATGAAAGCGGGGTCACCATAGCCATGTCAGATCCTTTCGATCTTTTGGCAATTGACAATATTCAAAAAGTTACCCTTCGGGAAATCAGGCCGGTTATTGCTTCCAAACGCGATATTGAAGATGCAATTAATCTTCTTTACAAAAAACGCGAGGAGACCCAACTGCTTGAGGTCCTGGAGGACCTCCATGCTCAGCGCCTTGAGGTCAAGGAACGCAGAGAAGAGGAAAAGGTAGATATCGAGTCCTTAAAACAGCAGGTTGAAGATGCTCCGGTTGTTAAACTGGTGGACTACGTTATCAGTAATGCCATTTCCAGAAGGGCCAGTGATATCCATATCGAGCCCACAGAGAAGGAACTGCTTATCCGCTATCGTATCGATGGTGTCCTGCATAAGATTCTCTCCCCTTCCAAACAATTGCAATCAGCCATAATCTGTCGAATTAAGATCTTGGCGAATCTGGATATTGCTGAACGCCGGCTCCCTCAGGATGGAAGGTTTACGGTTAAATTTGGCAGCAGAGAGATCGACCTTCGAATTTCGAGTATTCCTATCATCTTTGGCGAAAAGATCGTCTTACGACTGCTCGAAAAAAGTTCCTTCAATTATCGCCTTGAGGAATTGGGCCTTGATAATCATCAATTAAAAATCTTCAGGCATCACATGTACTTACCCTATGGAATGATCCTTATGACTGGCCCCACAGGAAGCGGGAAATCAACTACTTTGTATTCTATCCTTTCTCGGATTCGGTCTCCGGAAAAAAATATTATTACCATAGAAGATCCGGTGGAATATCAAATCGAAGGGATTAATCAGATTCAAGCCAACTTCAAAATCGGTCTTTCTTTTGCCCGTGGATTGCGATCAGTCCTTCGACAGGACCCGGACATTATTATGGTAGGAGAGATTCGCGACCAGGAAACCGCTGAAATTTCGATTCGATCTGCGCTGACCGGACATCTCGTCTTTAGTACGCTCCATACGAATGATGCGGTTGGGACCCTCATCCGGCTGATCAACATGGGCATCGAACCCTTTCTGGTCGGCAGCTCCCTGACCCTGTCCGTAGCTCAGCGACTGGTGCGCCGCATATGCCCAAATTGCAAGGAGGCGTATACTCCCAGCGAAACCTTGATTGAAAGCCTTGGCCTGCAGGCGGATCGCAATGAGAGTGTTGTGTTTTATCGAGGCAGGGGCTGTGAGAAATGCAACAATACAGGATACTTTGGTAGAATTGGTTTATTCGAGCTTTTGGTTATAAATCAATCGATCCGAAATCTGGTACTGCAAAATGCCTTACCCGATATAATAAAGAGGAAGGCTATAGAAAACGGAATGACTACACTTTTGGAAAGCGGTCTTCATAAGGTCATTCAGGGGATCACTTCGATAGAGGAGATTCTTAGAACATGCATGGAGGAAGATTAGCAGTTCATGCCTGTCTTTCAATATAAAGCCAAGCGACTTGATGGAAAAATTATTTCCGGTGTCATCGAACTGGATAGTGAAATGACCCTTATTGATCGACTCCACCGGAAAAATGCCGTCTTACTATCAGCCAGCCAGGTAGAAGAGGGCAAACTGCCCAAGATCCCTCAAATCGGGCTGTCAGAAAAACTACATAATAGATTAAAAAAGACTTTTAGCCCTATTTCCTCCAATGAAATTCTGCTCTTTACTCACCAGTTAGCAGCCATGTTCGGAGCTGGAGTTCCCCTGTCCCGGTGTTTTGAATCATTGGCCAAAGATTTAAAAAATAAAAAATTTCGTAATGTCGTTTCTGATATTTACCGGGATATCGAAAGTGGGGATGATTTATCCGAAGCAATGGGCAAGCATTCTTATGTTTTCAGTAAATTATATATTAATATGATTCATGCCGGTGAATCAAGCGGAACGCTGTCAACTATCCTCAACCAGTTGTCCTATTATCAGGAGACTGCTATGGAAATCCGGGGCAAGCTCAAAACTGCTTTGGCCTATCCTATTGCTTTGATCTTTTTCGCGATGCTGGTTAGTTTCACCTTGTTGGTATTCATTATCCCGCAATTCAATCAGATTTACACCCGGCTCAATGCTACCTTACCGCTGCCAACAAGGATACTGATGGGCATCAGCAATACTCTTACGCATGGATATATCTGGTATCTGCTTATCTTCTTTGGAGTATGGGCCTTTTTCTGGATTATTTTGCAGACAACGCGGGGAAGGTATGCATGGGATAGAATCAAGCTCCGAATCCCTATCGTTGGTCCCATTATGGTTAAAGGCATTTTTACCCAATTTTCAAGAACCCTTTCCATTCTCTTAAAAAGCGGTTTGCCCATTATTCAATCACTGAAGATTATCAGTGAATCAATCCCCAATGTCTACATTGAAAAAAAGGTTGAGGAATGCTCTATTAAGATACAGAAAGGAGCTACTATCTTTGAAGCTTTCAGCGAGGGGAAAGTTTTCCCTGAGCTTATGCTGCAAATGATAGCATCAGGTGAGGAATCAGGAACTTTGTTTGCCATGCTTTCTAAAGTTGCTGATTTTTATCAGCAGCAAGTGAGCACCACGGTTGCAACACTTACTTCTGTTCTGGAGCCTGTCCTTATTGTGGTTCTGGGTCTAATCATTGGCTCTATTGCCATATCTATCTTCTTACCAATTTTCAAGTTGGGAGGAGCATTCCATTAAGGGTAAAATGTGTTCAATGGTCTCTGACGGTTTTATCGTCGATGACGGTATTGAATGGCCGCTAACGCTGCCATAAGCTAAAGTCCTTTTTATTCTTCGACCGAGACGAGCGCCGATCACGAAGTAAATAAAGGGCTTTGATCTTAGGGAAACTCATGGTAGAAATTCGTAAATATTCGATCAAATCTAACAAGGTTAATTTAAAAGTTGTTGTCTTTACTTCCGATACGAAAGTTATCGGGACTATTCATATTTCTGGAGGAAGATTAACTGATTTTCTCAACAGCAAAGGGGCTTCTGAGACTGAATTATTTATTCCGATAACCGACGCATCTATTTATCCAAAAGATTCGGACAATCTGCTTTACTTTGCAAAATTCCTGAGCATTAATAAGGAACAAATTACTCTTATCTTTCCACTGGAAGATAATTGCGAGATAGAATCTTGAATAAAGGGCCTATACAGTGAAGTAGCTAATATAAGGTCGAGGAAAAAGTCCATGAAAAGAATTGTACATTTCATCTTCCTTCTAATGCTGGGGATTTCCTTAGTCCCCATTTTAGCTGCCTGCGCCAATACAAGAGCATGTAAGCGAATGCAATTGGATATCGACGCGTTAGAAAATCAGTTACTTCTCTGTCGAAAGAAGCAAAATCAAGCATCTGCCTTGTCTGAGCAATTGCAGCGCAGTCTCTCCCTGATGCAGGACAAAGTTACCCATCTCGATGAGCGCATGAGAAGTTTGGAGTCGCTAGGGGAAGCGCAAGAGATGGAGGATAAGATTGATTCAGGCGATCAACAGGATCAACAGACTTTTTCATTTCAGCGGCCTGAAATTTACCTCAATGAGGTCCCCTCGAAAGCATCCGCTGAGCCCAAGGCCCCTATTGTATTGCATAGTCAAGACTCTCATTGGGATGCCGATCTTCTTTACCACCAATCGCTGGCAGATCTCCAGAAAGGCGATATAGAATCTGCCATAAGTGGATTTCAGGAATATTTAGAATCCTCTCCTGACACATCTCTTTCCGATAATGCTCTTTATTGGCTCGCTGAGTGCTTTTATCAACAGCGCAAATTTAAGATGGCAGCAGAAAATTTCCAAAAAGTGATTGATACTTACCCCAAAGGTAATAAAGTACCAGCCGCAACACTGAAGTTAGGGTATTCCTACTTTAATATCCATGACTACGATACTTCTCTATCCATTTTAAAAGGTCTTATCGCCCAATATCCTAAAAGTGAAGAAGTACCACTGGCTAAGAAGATGGTGGATAAAATCAGTTCTCTTCTCAATGGTCCCACCAAATAAAAAGGAGGTTGCACCTATGGCCGGACAAAGGAAAAGTTTAGAGCGGATTTTCATGAGTTTTTTGTGTATTTTCTTTGCCATAGCGATTTACTCTATCCATGCAGGAGAGGCGGAAGAGGCGGTATATATCGTTAAGGAAGGAGATACCCTGTGGAATATTTCAAGACGCTATCTTGAGGACCCCTTTCTTTGGCCTACTCTTTGGGAAATGAATAAACATATTAAAGATCCGCAATGGATTTACCCTGGACAGCCCCTTATGTTAAAAGAAAAAAGTCTGGTTCCTGACAATCTTGTCCGTTCCGGGCACCCTGCTCGGGTAGTTACACTTCCTTCTCCGCAACCTGATGCGTTGCCAATAGAAGCCCCACAACCACCACTTGAATACATGATCAACCGTGATCTGATAGACTCCTGCGGCTATATTCTCCCCAAAGAGGAAATTATCGTCAAGGAGCGGCAAGAACGGTGGGGAAGCATTATTGATGGCGCGGAAAACAAAATAAGCTACAGTTGTCCTGACCTTATCTACATCAATAAGGGCAAAAATCAGGTTTCGCCGGGAGCGCTGTTTACGGTGTTTCGATCTCAGGATATGGTTCTTCACCCGGAAACTGACCAGGAAATCGGTTATCCGGTTCAAATCCTTGGAATCGTAGAAGTGGAGCAAGTTTTTGATAAAATTGCCAGAGCCAAAATTACCAAATCCTTTTCGGAAATACACCTGCAAGACAGGATTAAAGCATATCAGCAAATTCCTTTGCCCGCTAGAAGTGAACCGAAAGCAAAAATTCAGGGCATGCTCATTGCCAGCGAAGATGGGCGACTCAATCTAGCCACTCAAAACATCGTCTTTCTGGATCAGGGCAAGAGACAACAGATCCAGCCCGGCAACCGCTTTTCCATCTACCGCAAGGACCCTATTTCCGATGGAAACTTCAAAGGGAAAGACTCTCCGTGGCCGGAAATCATCAACGATGTGATTGGAGAACTTTTGATTATCAGGGCTGAAGAAAACACCAGCACAGCCGTGATCACGGAAAGCAAAGATGCAATTATGGTTGGCTACCTGTTTTCAGCAAAGCCGTAAAGGGAAAAATTCAGGAGCCAGGAGTCAGGAGTCAGGAGTCAGAATTCAGTATAAGCAGGGGGCAAGTATTGACATTTCATGCCAAATGTCAATACTTGCCCCCTAAACACCGTAATAACCTATGAGGTAATCAGATGAAGCCATTAAGCTATAGAATTCTGCTCAGAAAAGAACATGAGGGAGGATATACGGTTCCTTCTCTTCCAGGTTGTGTCACTTTCGGGGATACACTAGAAGAGGGGATAGAGATGGCGAAAGAAGCTATCCAGTTGTATATTGAGAGCTTAAAAGAACATGGCGAGCCGGTCCCAACAGAAGAGGGGATATTGGAATACAACTTAACGGTAGATACTTGTGTCTAAACTTCCCTCTTTTACTCCTCAGAAAGATTGAACTTCATCTCGCAGTTTCACTCCAATGCCGGTTCTGAGTTCCCTGGATTCCGGCCCCTGCCCCACTCTGAATTTTCTGATTCATGCATTCATCCATCCTGACGCTTTCCCGTATCGTCGTCTTTCAGCGAACCGGAGAGCTTGCTCATCTTTTTCCAAACCCTTATGAAGACATTGACGATGGCAGGATCAAACTGCGTTCCCGCGCATTTTCGAAGCTCCTGCAGGGCGCTCTCTGAGCTCTGAGCCTGTCGATAGGGTCGATCGGAGGTCATGGCGTCAAAAGCATCGGCCACAGCCAGAATTCTGGTTTCAAGCGAAACCTGCGTAGGCCCCAAGCCGTCAGGATAGCCCAGTCCATCGTACCGTTCATGGTGGTGCTTGATTCCCTCCCTGACATCTTTGAGAAAGCCGATATGGTCGATAATTTTGCTCCCAATTCTTGAGTGCTCTCGAACTATGGCCACTTCATCCGGAGACAGGGACATATCTTTGTGTAGAATGTTCAGGCTGACGCCGATTTTGCCTACATCATGCAGAATGCTGGCGTGACGGATAATCTCCTGACTCTTCTCCGGCAATCTGAGCTCGTGTGCGATTAATAAGCTTAATTCCGTTACTCGTTCCGAATGGCCATAAGTATACGGGTCCTTAGCTTCAATCGCATTGACAAGCGCCCGGATAGTATCAAAGTAACTTTTCTTCAAGTCGCTGTATAAATTAAAATTTTCAATAGCAACCGCAGCTTCACTGGCAATAGTGGTAAGCAACTCCATGTCATCGATGGTAAAGGAAGTTTTCAACTGTTTATCGATCATACCGATAACCCCGATAATCTGTTCCTTGGCATAGAGTGGAACATAAAGGACTGACTTTGGCATATGGTTTTTGATCTCTTCAATATGAAACCTCATATCCAGGGGAAAATTGGGAACCAATACAGCCTTTCCGGAGTTCAAGACATGTTGGGCGATCTTTTGGTTCAGTAAATCTTCTCCATGGTCGAGGTCAGTGCGCAGGGAATGGCTTGGTTTCAATTGATTCAGATCCCGATCAAAAATGGAGAAGAACCCTGATGCTCCATGTAAAATGTTGCAAGTCATCTTAAGGACAGAATTCAATAATTGATCAAGATCCAGGACCGTTCCGATTTCTTTGGCGATATTATTCAACGTGGTAAGAATATCGATGGTCCTTTCGAGCTGGATATTCTTATCTTCAATTTGCCGCTTGTACTTTAACTCTTCCTCTGCTCTGACCAGGGCCTGCTCACGTCGAAGGTCCCTCTCGTGCAACTCACTAATTTCTGATATCATATAATTGAAAGTGTGGCCCAATTTCCCAAGCTCATCGGTAGTGTCCAAGAGAACACGGGCATCCCAATTGCCTCGCCGAACAATATTCATCGCCTCCATCAGTGAATTAACCGGCTTGGCGACCAATATCGAAAGTAAAAGATATACTGAGATCGCGATTAAAAAAATAGTTATCGCAGCAGAGAGGATAATAAAGAATCGACTGGCCATCAAGGGGACCTTCATCCAGGTGATTGATACCTGGACCTGTAAAATGCCCATTATTTCGTTATCACGATTATGGCACCCATAACAATTGCTTTTCCCGATGATTGGCTTCAACATGGAAATTTTGGTATAGTCCTGGTCTATCTCAATGAGCTCATTTTTTCCTTTATTAATGAAAGATAAATCCAAAGAGGGCAGGGAATTTCCAATTTCGGTAGTGTCACCGGAAGTGACAATAGTTTTTTGGCTATTGAAAATCCTAATTTCCTGCATATCCACTTCATTGGCTATATTGATCAGTAAGTCCTTTACATCTTCATGCTTCCCGATCAACATAGAGTGGACTATACTATTTTCAACAGTTTGGGATAGAAGAAGGATACGTTTTTTGGCACCTTCCAGAAAGTATCCTGTTTGCGTTACCAAACTGATATAGGTGGATATACCCATCCAGATGGCAACGACCAGAATGGTGGAGAAAATAATCTTAAATTGAAGTCTCTGGCGAGGGCGTTGAAAGATATAATCAGCTAAAAAATTTGACACTTTTACCATGACAGTTTTAGGAACAGGTTGTTTAGGCTGTAGGCTGTTAGGCTGTTAGGCTGTTAGGCTGTTAGGCTAAAAGCCTAAAACCTATCTACCTGTCTTCTCCTACAGCCGATCTACCTGTCTTATCTCCTCCTACAGCCTAAATTGCCTAAGGCCTATCTACCTGTCTTCACACAACCAGCATCTTACCCAGTGGTTCTTTTCTCTCTCGGTCAATTCAGGGCTTTCCTCACGGCATTGCTTCTGGCTAAGGGGGCAGCGTGGATAAAATCGGCATCCAGGCGGAAGATTAATGGGGGAGGGTACATCCCCGATCAGTGGAGCCTGTCTCCCCCGAAGTGCAGGATCAGTTACCGGATTAGAAGAAAGTAAGGCCAGAGTATAGGGATGAACAGCATTTTTTACCAGCCCTTCTGCCGGGAGTTGCTCCACGATCTGGCCCAGATACATAATGGCAACATTGTGAGAAATATGTTCAACCACAGCAAGATTATGCGCAATAAACAGATATGAAAGGTGCAGCTCTTCCTGGAGCTTTTGCAGCAAATTAATGATTTGTGCCTGTATGGAAACATCAAGAGCAGACACAGCCTCATCACAGACGATAAATTGAGGATTTAAGGCCAGGGCACGGGCAATACCAATTCTCTGGCGCTGTCCTCCGGAAAATTCGTGGGGATACCGGTTGATGTAGGAAGGAGATAGTCCGACCTTAACGAAAAGATTTTCAACCAATGCCTTTCGTTCACGACCCCGGGCAATTCCATGTGCAGTCAAGGCTTCGCCAACAATATTGCCTACAGCTAATCGCGGATTAAGTGAGGAATAGGGATCTTGAAAGATGATCTGCATCCTCCGGCGCATTTTCCGCAAAGGTTCTCCTTTTAATGCATAGATGGCCGACCCTTCAAACAAAACCTCTCCGAAGGTTGGCTCCATGAGCCGCAGGATGGTTCGACCGGCAGTAGTTTTCCCACAGCCGGATTCACCCACTAATCCCAAAGTCTCCCCGTGATTGATGGTTAAAGATACGCCATCGACAGCCTTGACCCAGGCGTGGGTTTTACCCCAAAATCCACGCCTGACAGGGAAAAACTTTTTTAAGTTTTTGACCTCCAGTATTTTTCCCATGGAATTCGAGTAATTCAGCACATCTTCCTGCGTATTTCGCACATCCTGAACACGGGCAACATCCATATGCCGGGCAGAAAAAGCGGCCTTTCCCTTGCTCTCAGTAAACGGGGGCTTAACCGGCTGCAGGCTATCGCCATGTTCGTTCACTCTCCAGCAGGCAACCCATCGGTTTGACTCGACCTGTTCGAGGCCAGGCTCCTTTTCCCTGCACTTTTGATCGGCATACGAGCAGCGGGGCCAAAATTTACATCCTGATGGAAAATTTAAAGGATTCGGTACCTGGCCGCGAATTGCTTCCAGCAACTGGCCTCTTCCACCCAGGCGTGGCAGTGAATGAAAAAGTCCTTTGGTGTAAGGATGAAGGGGCTGCTGGAACAATTGTTCTACGGTAGTGTGCTCAACCACTTTGGAGGCATACATAACCGCCACCTGATGGGCCATTTCGGCAATAATGCCCAGGTCATGAGTGATCAAAAGAATCGACATGCCCATTTCATTCTGTAATTTGTAGAGGAGGTCGATAATCTGGGCCTGCATGGTCACATCAAGAGCTGTCGTTGGTTCATCCGCAATCAGTATCCTGGGATTGCAGGCAATGGCCATACCGATCATAACCCGCTGCTTCATCCCGCCGGACATCTGGTGAGGATATTCATCAATGCGAATGTGGGGTGAAGGAATACCAACCTTGGTCAAAAGTTCAAGGGTTCGCTCCTTCGCTTCGGCCTGACTGTACTTTCGATGGATAATGAGAGTTTCCATGATCTGGTCCCCGATCTTGAAAACCGGATTGAGTGAGGTCATGGGCTCCTGAAAAATCATACCGATTTCGTTGCCCCTCACCTTTCGCATTTCAGACTCAGGCAGGCTGAGAAGATCCTTCCCCTGAAATACCACCTGGCCACCGACAATTCTCCCCGAAGGAGGTTTAATCAGACGCATGATAGAGAGTGAGGTAACGGTTTTCCCGCAGCCTGATTCCCCAATGATTCCCAGGGTTTTTCCCCGGAGAAGGGTTAAGTCTATCCCATCTACGGCTTTTATCTCACCGAGCCCGGTGCGGAAATAGGTTTTGAGATCTTTAATTTTGAGTATAATTTCTTCACTTTGGGACATCTTTTATCGCTCTCGCAACTTGGGGTTCATCGCCTCGCGCAATCCCTCCCCAAATAAATTAAATGCCAAGACCGTAATCAAAATAGCCATACCTGAAGCAATAAAGAGCCAGGGAGCATCAAAGATAAATTCCTTCCCATCAGCCAGAATATTGCCCCAGGAGGCAGCCGGAGGGGGGACTCCAAAGCCCAGGAAGCTTAAACTCGATTCGGTCAAGATAGCACTGGCCACATCGATGGTAGCGGTAACCAGGACCGGTGCAATAGCATTCGGTACCATGTGGACAAACATGATCTTCATCTTTGAGAGGCCCAAAGCCTCGGCAGCTACGACAAAATCCTGCCTGCGCAAAGCCAAAAATTCGGCACGGACGAACCGGGCAATGCCCGGCCAACTGGTCAGGCCGATCACGATCATGATATTCCAGATGCTGGCAGGTAAAAGTGCCACAACAGTCAAGATCAAAAAGAAAGAGGGAAAGCACAGCATAATATCGACAGCGCGCATAATAACCGAATCGGCGTAATTTCCATAGTAGCCAGCCACAGCTCCCAGAATAATTCCCAAGAAAACTGCGATTCCCACTGATATAAAGCCCACCAGCAGGGAAACATGGGCCCCCTCGAGCATGCGCGCCAGAACATCTCTGCCCAGTTTATCAGTACCTAAAAGGTAAATTCCGAATACCGGACGGTCATCAGGTGCCAAAACATCCGTATTTGCCCTGGTCAGAGGTGGTTTCAAGGTATCGACCAGCCGGACCTTCTCAGGGTCCATGATCGGGTTCTGTCCCCTGGTCAGCACTAATCCGGCCACGGCAAGAACGAAAAAGACCATCAATAAGACCATTCCCCACAGGGCCAGAGGATTATTCCGAAGCTGTCTCCATATGTTCTGGATGCCGGTTATCTGGGGGATAAGATCACTATCCTCGTGGACAGGAGGAGAAATATTGGCTAACTCATCATTTATCATCAGGATTTCCCCCCTGTAAGAGAAATTCTCGGATCAACCACCACGTAGAGGATATCGGAAACAAAGGTGCCAAGCAAGACCAGACATGCCGCAATAAAATTAAGGCTGAGGATTACCGGATAGTCCCTGGCTAAAATGGCATCATACCCCAGCCTGCCCATACCTGGCCAGGAAAAAATCGACTCAATAATAACCGATCCACCAATCATGCCGGGAAGAATCAATCCGAACATGGTAACGAAAGGGAGCAGAGCATTCCTCAAGGCATGTTTATAGTAAACCGTGTCCTCTGGCAATCCTTTGGCGAGTGCAGTGCGAACGTAATCCTGCTCTATTACCTCAAGCATCTGGCTTCGTACATAGCGGGAAAGAATGGCGATTCCTCCAAGAGCGCCCAAGACGGATGGGAGCACCAGATGCCAGATACGGTCGTTGGCCAGATACCACCAGCCCGATGATTCCCGGCCAAAAGTCTGCAATCCGATTACCGGCACATTAAAGACCTTAACAATGAAGATAATCAACACATAGGCCAGGAAGAAGGAGGGAAGCGAAATAAACAGATACGAAAAAAAGGTGGTCGATTGATCAAAAAAAGACTGCCGCCGCAAAGCTGCCTGGATTCCCAGGGGGAAGGCCAGACACCAGGTCAGCAGAGTCCCCACGAGGAATAACGGCAGGCTGTTGAGAAACCGCTCAACAATTTTGCTGAATACTGGCTGGTTATCTTTATATGACCTCAATTCATTGGTAAAGAGCTTTTTGTAGAAAAGGTAATACTGAATATGCAAAGGCTTGTCAAGATCAAAAGCCTGACGAAGCCGCTGTATGTCCTCTTTGGTGAACTTGGGGTTCATCGGATCAATCTCCGACGGATTTCCAGGCGCAAGCATAACCACGCTGAATGAAATAATTGAAATAAAAAAAAGAGTGATCAATTTTTCAACCAGACTTCTTGAAAGGAAAGAGAACACGTTACCTTTTACTCCTTCTCCGAAAGTACTATATTGTTTTTTTATTCAACACCAGGTTATTATTCAAAACCAGGGCTGAAGACCGGAGCCTCAGGAAACTTAATCCACTTGTTGAAATAAAAGCTATAATTGCCCGTTTTGGTCGGGGTGATCCTCTTAATAATATCCCGGCCGCCTGCATCCTTTTCCATGATGGCGATTTTTTTGTCCATGAGTGCCGTCCATCGTCCTACATACAAAAAGGTATACGGCTGATCATCATAAATAATCTCGTGTAATTTATGACAAAATTCAATCTGCTTTTCTTCGTCATATTCCTGTCGAATTTTCAGGATCAAATCATCTGCCTGCTGGTTGTTGTACCCCACAAAATTGAGCTGATATTTCCCTGACTGGCTGGAATGCCAGATCTGATACAAATCAGGATCAATACCCATGCTCCATCCCAGAACCGCTGCATCGAAATTTCCCGCATCAATATGTTTTTCCAAAAAGACAGACCATTCCACCCTGTCGGCAGAAACTTTCATCCCCAGCTTCTTCCATGCGTTCTGGGCAATAATCAGGATAGCCTCGCGGTATGGGTTCCCATTATTCGTGATAAGGGTAAACTCAAAATACTTTCCTGCTTTGTTTCGTAAAAAGCCATCCGCATCACGCTCCCAGCCAGCCTCCCGCAAAAGCCGCAACGCTCCATCTAGATCGTATGGCAAGGGCTTGACATCGTGATTATAAAAGTCCGTCTGTTTGAGAAAAGGGCCGGTGGTGGGCACGCCTTCTCCGTAGAGTACATATTTGATAATTTCCGGCATATTAATGGCCATAGTCAGGGCTTTGCGCACCCGCTTGTCCTGAAAAAGCTCCCTGCGCATATTATAGCCTATATAGGTATAGGCGAAGGAGAGACCGGAAAAGTTTTGAAATTTAGTATCTTTTTTAAGCCGGTCCACCTGGTGCGCCCGCGCCTCATAATGGTCGGTTGCCCCTGCATAAAATTCCAGCTCCTGGGTAAGCATGTCCGGGATTACCCGGTAAATAAATTCATGGTAATGGGGAGGCCCTTCCCAGTAATCATTATTTCTCAGCAGCTTAATATACTGGTCCGAACGCCACTCAGCGAAGACAAACGGGCCTGCACCAACGGGTCTCATTTTGTTGAAGTCACTCTGGCGCATGGTAAAATCAGCCAAATTAAGCGATTTTTCCCGCGCTTCCTGAGCCATGCGGTCTTTGTTGAGCAGGTGCTCCGGCAGCATACCTATGCCCCAGGCAGTGATCGCAGGCTGGAATAAACGCTTATAGGTAATTTTCACCCGGTACTTATCAAGCACTTCCAAACGCTTGACCGGCTCGAAGTCAGGAATACGCGGTGAGCGGTTGGCAGTGTCCATAATCGCCTCGTAGGTAAACCGGACATCACCTGCGTCAAATTCATGGCCATCGGAAAATTTCACTCCCCGGCGAAGGTTGAAGACAATTACCGGATTATGCTCAACTACCGGAAGATACTGACTAACATAAGCCGCCTTTTGTTCTGCGGAATTACGGTCTGGCGAATGATACTCAGGGGGGGAAACGATCTTCAAGAAAGGAGATAAACGGTCCTGATTAAAATAGCCCTTTCCTAATAAGGGTTCCAGTTGAGTGAAGAAGTCCTGGTTCACCTCACGCAGGACAGCCTTGATCCGGGGGGGATGCTGAATAACGATTTTTACCTTGATTTCTTTTCCTTCCCCTTTGTCGTCTGGCACCTGCTCGGATACAACCTGCTCTTCCTGAGATGGGGGCACGATTTCCAGATGATCGAGAGCGCTCAAAAATAAGTTTAAGGCTTTCCCTGAAGATGCTGCTTTCTCGATCGCCTCTTTTACCGCCTCGGGGGTTGCCAATCCCTTCCCGATCCAGGCAGGATCATCGTTAAAATAGAAGTAAACCTCTTCGTAGATCGTCCAGTCCGTGGCCAGTCTGCCCCGCAGTTTAAGATTCTCATCCCGGTCGATTAATCCCTCGAATATCTTGTCACAGATTTCGCTACTGGCAGAGTCCGCATTGAGAATGGGGTTGATGATGGCAACATCACCAATGGATGCTGTAATGTATTGGGTGAGTCTTTCCGGATTCCCTTTGCTTTGATTATCATAATTGGGAACCCAGAAATAGGACTGGGCCAGAATGGCCAGAACCACAACGGGCAAGATAATTAAAATTCGTTTTGCAAGTGTACCACTCATCGTATTTTGGGAACTTGTATGCTCATCCTGCTTTCAGTGAGATTTTAAAAGCCTCTAGAATATATCGGCTTTATATCGGATCTAGAATGGATCTAATATATTGTATCTATTTTAGATGAGTTAATCCCAAAAGTCAAAATAATTCCGACAATTATCGGCAATTCTTATTATGTCCCCGTTATGTTATTCGTGGCGCGTACTTAAAAAAAAAGCACCCCGCAACGTGGGGTGCCTTATGATTTTTCATGTACGACCAACTGATATCCTGCTTATTGTGGATTATTTGCCGGAGCGCTGCTGGCCGGTGCCTGCACTGGTGCAGATTGAGATTGTGCGGGTGCAGATTGCGGTTGCGATGGAATTGGTGCTTGCCCAGGTGCGGACTCAGGAACAGTTCTCTCTATTGGTGGCGGTGTAGCAGCATTCTGAAACAGGGATTTCTGTTTATTGGATGATAAGATAGCCAGAGAGAGTGAGGTTATCATAAAGATCACGGCACAAGCAATGGTCGTTTTCTCTAAAAAACCTGCGGCGCCTTGGCTCCCAAAAGCTGTTTGACTTGCTCCGCCTCCGAATACAGCTCCCATCTCACTTCCCTTGCTGGACTGGAAAATGACTACAAGGATCATAACAATGCAGACAATCAGATGAATAGCAATTAGGGCACCATACATATTTTATCATCCTTCTTCTGTTAAATTGAATATTATCTTTTCGACTTACCTAACATTTCCACCATTTTAATCTATGACGAGCGCATTTATCCTAACAGATTTCAAATTGTTTTTCCAGCTAAATTTTAAAAAAATCTCCTTGACCGCGATATTTTTATAACGCTTGCCGTTTGACATCTCTTTATTTTTTTCTCTACCTTTACTGAGAACTTCGAAAAACACCGAATTAGCACTAAAAAAGGATTAAAAAAAGTGACCATTGTGGGTTAAAATAGAGTCAGCTTAATGGTGCGGTTTCGGATAGATCCTCTGTCGGATAGCCTCTTAATGCATGTTGAGCCAATACCCATTGGTTATGGGCATGCGGCGATCTTTGCCAAAGGCTTTGGGAGTGATTTTGATGCCTGGGGGTGACTGGCGGCGCTTGTATTCATTTCTATCAACCATGGTGATTACCCGCTTGACCAACTCAGGGTCATAGCCTGCGGCTACAATGTCTGAGAAAGACTCATCCTTTTCGATGTAGCGCAGCAGGATGGCATCCAGAAGTGGGTAGGGGGGAAGCAGATCCTGGTCTTTCTGGTTGGGAGCAAGTTCGGCAGTAGGGGGGCGGTCCAGGATTGATTGGGGGATAAGGTCATAGCCTGCCTTTTTGTTGCGATAGCGTGACAGGTGATAGACCAGGGTCTTGGGTACATCCTTGATGAGGGCAAACCCTCCGGCCATATCGCCGTAAATAGTGCAGTACCCTACGCTGGTCTCGCTTTTATTGCCCGTGGTCAGTACCAGCCAGCCGAATTTATTAGACAGGGCCATAAGCAGATTCCCACGAACCCGCGCCTGGAGGTTCTCTTCGGTCACATCGGGACGGTGATTCCTGAAGGGCTCCTCAAGGATTTGCATATAGGCCTTGTGGATATCCTGGATTGGCAGCCACAGGTGCTGCATATTCAGGTTATCGGCCACGAGCTGGGCGTCTTTTTGGGTCTCGGAAGAGGAAAATTGGGAGGGCATGATCACCCCAACCACATTCTCACTCCCCAGGGCATCCACTGCCAAAGCTGCGGTGAGGGCGGAATCAATACCTCCACTCAAGCCGATAGCCACCTTTCGGAAATTGTTTTTCCGAACATAGTCCTGAGTCCCCAGGAGCAGGGCCTGGTAAAGCTCGCCCAGAGGGGAAAGACGGACAGGTTTGCGAAGGGTGAGGGGATTGTGTTTTTTCGCGACATTAAACGGCAAAGCAAGTCTTTGAACCGTATAGGTTTCCTGCATCGGATAGTCGTCCTTTGCCTTAACCGGATAAGTTTCCTTCTCTTTCTCCTTCTCCTTCACCTTTTCTTTCTCCCTAAAAGTTTTGCGGGCATTTTGTAATGCGTCCACTTTCAGGTCCACAATCAAAAGATCTTCCTCAAAGGACCTGCCCCGTGCCAGGAGATGTCCTTCGGAATCAAACATGAGACTATGCCCGTCAAAAACCAGTTCATCCTGCCCGCCCACCAGATTGGTATAAGCCAGGAAAACCTGATTCTCCCTGGCCAGTCTCCCGAACAATCGCTCGCGCAGTCGCCTCTTGCCCTGATGGTAAGGAGAAGAGGAGATATTGATAACTAGGTCAGCCCCTTGTTGGCTCAACTGCCGAATGATATCTTCGTACCAGAGGTCTTCGCAGATCGTGACGCCTATGACGATATCACCCAGATCGATCAGGCAGCAGCAGTCTCCTGAGTGAAAGTAGCGGTTTTCATCAAAGACCCCATAATTGGGCAGGTGGATTTTATGATAGATCCCTTTGATTTCCTGATTGCTGACCAGGGCTGCGGCATTATAAATCCTTTTGTCAATTCCCCTGTCGGCAAATCCCACACAGGCAATGAGGGAAGAATCCACGGATTCCCGGATCTCGTGCAGGATTTTGAGATTATCCTGAATAAAGGAGGTTTTCAGCAGCAAATCCTCAGGTGGATAGCCGCAAATACACAGCTCAGGGAAGGTCAAAAGATCCGCGCCTGCCTCTTTGGCCAAAGAAAGATAATGCAGGATCTTCTGCTTATTATTCTTCAGATTCCCCACGAGCGGATTAATCTGAGCCATAGCCAGACGCAAACTGCTCATTTTTGCCCCTTTGTTTTTTTCTTGTTTTGTTTCAGCGACCGCTGATTTTACTCCGGACTGCCTGTTTGGGGCAAGCTTTTTTCTCGCTGAATATGTGGATAACCTCCTTGACCGCTGATTTTACTCCTTTTTTAATCCAGGAACATAAAGATCCGGGCAATACGATCAGGCAGGCTTTCGTTCCTTGTCAGTTTCAATTCCTGCAACCTTTTTACCATAATCGTTTGAAATTGTTCTTTAGTCTGGGAGTCCTTCGCCCCCTCGACAATTAATTGGCGAATTTGACTTTCCGAAATATGGCCGGCCATTTCTCTGATTATTTTTCGCAGCTCATGGACTTTTTGGGCCAGGTTTTTCTTTCCATCTATCATGCGATCGATATTCTGCAATACCTCACTCTGGGTATTCTGCTCCAGGAATGCCACTAATCCGGACCAGAAACATTCCTTTTCCAATCCATTCTGCAGCAGTTCCAGCAAGCTCTCTTCATCGGTCAAGGGGTTAGCCATGTGGATTTTTTTCCGCATATCAAAAAGGAAAAACTGGAATTTTTTTTCCTTTTCCATCTTATTTATTTTTTTGCCCCTCGCTTCCCCATACTTCGCAGCCAGGTACTGAGGGATTATCTGCTGGTCCGCCCTCTGAACTGCCTCCGGAGTTAACCACTGAGGCAGATATTTTAAATATCCGCTCTTGATCCGGTCGATCTCGGCCATGTCTTTGCCTGCACGGGTGATAGAATTGATTAATAATCCCACTGAGACGAAAAAAGCGCACAGCGAAAACCCTCCCATTGACCAGAAGAGTATTGGGGACAGGTGCCGGGCATTAAGGATAAGTTGCATCGAACACAATATCGAGAGTCCGAAAAAGCCCTGCGAGAACATAAAATGAGTCACCCATCGAGAACTCATGCTACTGATAAAGATCGCAAGTATGTCCTCCCTGTCGAAGATTTGAACGGGTTTTTCTTCCCTCTGTAAATAGACGGCATAGGGAGTGGGTCTCATCGAGAACTGCTTGGCTACCACTTCCATGAGGGCGGAAATGCTTTCGGGGGTATTTATGGCATCTTGCTCATCACAGGGAATAATTGATTCCATCTTAGCTTTCAGGAGGGAGTAAATGGATTCGCCTAATAAATGGTCTGAATCAATCAATCCGTACTTTTTAGCGTTTATGCTTATTTTAAAGATGTATAAGCTTATCAGGTATGCCTTGGCCTCATTAAGCGAAATTTCTGTCTGTTGGCCAAGGTAGGATTTTAAAATATCAGGGACAGGGATGAGAATTTTTTTTTGTTCTTTTCCGAATATTACACCTAAAAATTTTGTCAGATCATAGCCACATACGCAACTTAAAGCCTTTTGTATCTCTTCCAGCTTAATAGGGCCCATCCATTGTTGAAACAACTCCATATTATTTTTAATCCATTTTTTTTTACCGGGTATCGTGATATCTAAATAGGTCTTCGTGAGGATATCCATAGGTAATTCCTGCTCCAATCTCTCTAGCGATTTTCCGCTTGAAATCTGGCATCGAATAGAATTTACAACCCCCAAAAAGCGCGACCATAAAAAGTATTTCTGTCAGATTTCAACTATATATAATCGATCGAAAATTGATTTTATCCCCCCATCTTCTAAATTATTATCGTTATACATAACAGTGTTAGCTAATAATCAACCATTCATCCCTTATTATCTCATATCGACATTCTCCACGATTCTCATTGAAATTTTTATTCAAAAATACCTATTTCCTGAGAACCTACAGTAATATTTGGGAATAATACAGCAATCAATTAGGATTAAAAGAAATAAGATGAAGATATTTATATTTATAACTATAGCTATCTTTCTACTGGGGAGTTTGCTGGGGGAACTTCTCGGTTATTAGATCGGAATAGTTAGATATTTTTCCCTATTCAAAAATTTTTTAAGCCACATTTACTTAACAAACCATAATTGTAAATCAAGGGTAATACAAAATCAAGGAATAAAATAATAAAAGGAGGAATCAACAGCAGAGTGTAGAAGTCAGGAAATAGTGGCTCAGCGATCAGTATTTTCACCCTTGCCCCTTTTTTTATTTTCGAATTCTTTTACAAATTCCGATTTCACTGGTAATATTAGTTAAGTGCGAGTAGTATCTATTAGCTGGCTGCGGAGAATACGTCACTTCTTTAGGAGGATGCTTATGTCAAGTCGCCGGAAGAAAGATTATTTCTGTACCGTCGTGTCTGAAGATGTTAAAATCGCTTTAAAGGTTAAGCCAACCCTTAGCCGCAAACCGACAAACGATCTTTTTGTGCAGTGCAACCAGCTTGATTGTCAGTATGCGAGCCAAAACAGTCCCCCATGCCCATTGCAGCTTGAGCTTTTTGCTGAAGAGATCGAGGCGCGGGAAGAGAAACGAAAAGCCAGAAGAATGGATTTTTGCTACTGAAAGTGAGAATGGAATGCTTACCTGCCCGAAAGCCTGCGTGTCATTTTTGCTTTGAATCGGCAAGTTGGGTTTTCGGGGTAAGCCCCCTGTTTTCTCCCTGTATATCTTTTCTCCCCTTACATTGATGAAAAGCTGCACTGAGGATACTCAAGAAGCCTCCATTGCCGCTTGTTCACTCCTCATGAGCCCAATTTTTTTTGTTTGAAAATATTTTCTAGACTGCCTACAATTATGTTGTAAAATTATTATAAATATAATATATTAACTGTGGATATAAGGGCTAAGGAAAGTTTTGGTGTTATCTAATAAAAAGAGGGGTTCACATGACGAAAAGTGCAAAAGAAGAGAAAATCCTCATTATTGATGATGAGGTAGAGATTCTTAATTGTCTTTCGCAGATACTGGGAGCAGAAGGGTATGAAGTAAGTACAGCCGATCGGGGAAACAAGGGGTTGGAACTCATTACCCACAATCCTCCTGATTTGGTTCTCCTCGATGTGAGGATGCCCGACCTGGATGGCCTGGAAACCCTTAAAAGAATCAAGGAATATGATGAAGACATCATTGTCTTTATCATGACTGCCTATTCCGATGTTAAAGACGCGGTGGATGCAATGAAAGGGGGCGCAAGAGACTATTTTTCCAAGCCCTTCAACCTCAAGGAAACAAAAGAGAAGCTGAAAAGGGCACTTAAGGAAAAGGCGCTTCGGGAAGAGGTCCTTCAACTGCGAAAAGAATTTTACGGCAGGCCGAACTTCTCTCATATCATAACTTCCTCTCCGGCTATGCTGAAGGTTTTTCATGATCTAGAAAAGGTTGCCCCCTCAGATATTTCCATCCTGATTACCGGAGAAAGCGGCACGGGAAAAGAACTGATTGCCAGGGCCATACATGAAAACAGCCGTCGGAAAGCTGGGCCATTCATACCCATTGACTGCGCGGCTATTCCTGAATCGCTCTTTGAAAGTGAGGTCTTCGGGCATGAAAAAGGGGCTTACACCAGTGCGGATCAAAAAAGAAATGGTTTGTTCGAAATGGCTCATCGGGGAACTTTATTTCTGGATGAGATCGGCAACTTGCAGCCATCCAGCCAGATTAAACTTCTGCGCGCCATTCAGGAAAAGAAAATAAAATATATCGGAGGGAAAGATCTTATCGATGTGGATGTCCGAATCATCGCAGCCACCAACCTTGACCTTCAGGAAGCCATGCAAAAGTGCGGATTCCGTGAGGAACTCTTCTATCGGATCAACCAATTCAATCTTCACCTTCCACCTTTACGGGAAAGAAAAGAAGATATCATCTTGCTGTCCAATTTTTTCCTGGAACATACTGGCGGCAATAATGGCTCCCCAGTTAAAACCCTGACATCGGATACGATAGAAATCCTCCTCCAGTACGACTGGCCAGGAAATATCAGGGAGTTGGAAAGCGTTATTCGTGGGGCATCCATCCTGGCCAAGGACGAGATTCGGCCCGAACACCTCAATTACCGGGTGAAAAGCAAGACCTCTGCCTGGATAAAATTATCGATCGATATTCCGGTCAATGCCTCCCTGAAAAAAGTGATGAAAACCACAGTCGAACAGGTGGAAAAGGCATATATTCAAAAAACATTTCTCAAAGCCGGATACAAGAAGTATGAGACCAGTAAGCTCCTCGGTATCGGCCTCAAGACGCTCTACGGGAAACTCAACAAACACAATCTGTGCCTCAAATCCAGAGAGCCAAATGAGAAGAAAAAAGAACAGGCTACCTTCCCTGTCGGCATGACCCTGCAAGAGGCCTCCTACCAGGTCAGGGAAAAACTGGAGAAATGGATCATCATCAAGGCCCTCCGCGAGACAGAAGGGAAAAAATATAATGCTGCCCAAAAATTGAGGGTTGACTACAAGACCCTGTGGTTAAAGTCCAGAAAATACAAAATCGATAATAAGGCTATCTATGAAGAAGAAATCCCAGGGCATTTTCTGGGAGTGGACCTGTGCGGAGACCTCTGCTTGACCGAAGCCTGCAAAATCGCTCTATCGGTGATGGAAAAAGAATTGATCCAAAAGACCATTGAAAAAACTCATGGCCACAAAACCGATGCAGCTAAAATCCTGAACATCGATTACAAAACCCTGTACAATAAGATCCTCCAACATAATCTGAATGAAAAGATCTAGACCTGTGTTAGACCTGCCATTAGGGCTGTAAGGACTGCTGCAAGGACTGTGTTAGAACTGCGTTGATAGGCCGTGTGGGCTACGGAAAGGGATTGTAGGGGTTAGGGACTTAGGGGATAAGGACATAGGGACCAGGGGTAATTTTTCGGCTCCTAACTCCTATGAACTTTTCAGAAATTAAATTTCGGCATCTTTCATTTTCCAGTTTACACTTTTTGTCATTTCAAGCGAAGCGAGAAATCTTTAATCGGGCTATAACACCTAAAGCGGGACAATCTTTTCCTTTTATTCCATGGTTGGAATCAATGGAGAAATGATCTCCCGCAGAGGCGCAGAGAATGACCGAAAATGACATAGGGACAATTGTGGTTGATTGTGCCATTGTCGTACATCGCGAGCTTGGTCCGGGGCTCTTTGAAACCGTGTACGAAATCGTCTTGGCTCGAGAGTTGCAGGATCGAGGGCTGAAGGTTGAACTTCAGGTCCCGGTACCGATCCAGTACAAAAACATGAAGTTCGACGAAGGGTTCCGTGCGGACATCATTGTCCATGACAAGGTTATCCTGGAACTAAAATCGGTTGAGAAAGTGACAGCGGCGCATAAGAAGCAGGTGCAGACGTATCTGCGACTGACAGGGTGTAAACTTGGCTATCTGCTCAACTTCGGCGAAGCCCTGATGAAAGCCGGGATTACTCGGTGTGTCAACGGCCTGGAAGAATAATATCCTCTGCGTCTCAGCGCCTCTGCGGGAGAAATACCAAACTGGAATTCCACGGAAAGCACTCTCCAGCCAGTCTATAAATTCCTGCCCTGCTCCTGACTGAATCAGATCCTTTAATGAAGTTTACGGCCTCACTTCTCAAATGAGACGTTACGCGATTTCAATTCCCGGCAATATGGCGGAAGCTAAGCAGTAAAAAGGCAAGGTAACTTTGTGCCTTGCCTCTTTGTGCCTATGTGCCTTTTTGCCTTTGCCTCTTTGCCCCTATGACCCTGAGTAGTTGTTACATTCTCACTTTACTCTCTGCTGGTGGTTTGCATATTCGCGGTTTCCTGTTCGTGTTGTGCATTCTCGCGGTTTGCATATTTGCTATTTGCATATGCAAGATTATTCCTGGCCAGGGTAAAATCCTGGTTTATGGCGAGAGCCTTTTCACAGGCTGCTGCAGCTTCATCCCATTTGCCTATCGAGTTGTAGGCTGCACACAAATTGTTAAACGCCTCAGCATAGTCCGGTTTCAACTTAATTGCCTCGTTACAGGCCCAGATGCATTTCTCATAAAGTCCTTCCTTATAATAGCCTAACCCTAATCCATAGTAATCCTCGGCAGTTGAAATGGCACTTGAAATGGATTGTTTTCTCTTCTCTAAATCCCTTACCCTGTATGCCCATTGCAAATTTCCTTCTGCCAGATGAAAATCCGGCTTCAGCTTTATGCTCTTCTCACATGCCTGAATAGCTTTTTCATATTCGCCGAGCATAATATAGGCACAGCCCATATTATTGCAGGCTTCCACATAATCCGGCTTTAGCTTGAGCACCTTGCTGGCCGCCTCAATGCATTTCTCAAACTGCCTTTCCTGGTAATAGGATAAGCTGAGGTTTAGATAGTTTTCCGGGGTGGGATTACTTTTGACTGCTTCGATCATGGGCACAAGCGGCGATGCCTGTTCGCCAGTTTTAAGATAAGTTAGTGCCTGTTGATCGTGCGAATCGATGCGCAATGTCTCTTTAGCAAGCGTCGAAAGTTCCTTCCATTGGCGCTCACGGGTATAAATATCCATCAGCAGGTATCGGGCATCCATAAAGGAAGGGCTCATTTGCAGTGTTTTTATCAGGAGCGGAACAGCCTCCATATCTCTCTTTTGCTGATCCAGCCATCGTGCATAAAAATAGTAAGAGCCATGAAAACCTGCGCTATATTCTAATGCCTTCTTGAAATCCGCCTCCACCTCTGCCTGTGTTCTACCCAGAGCATTTTTCGCAATGGCCAGATTGATAAAAAGGTAGCCATAGCGGGGGCAGTATACAAGCGCCTTCTCGAAATAGTTTAGTGCTTTTTTATATTCACCCTTACTCATGAGACAGCAACCATAATTCATCAATCCTCTGCCATTTTTAGGGCTTTTTACGGTTACATCGTACCATAAGGATTCCTCAGTCCTCCATACGTTATTTCTCTGCCTTGTTCCGTAGGCATGGGCACAGAGAATGAGTGCGGCAGCCAGAAGAAGCGATATCAAGGCCAGCCTGTGGGGCAGGCTGCGGTCTATCTTGCTGGCTATTTTCTGGTCTATCATCTGGCCTATACTATGGTCTATACCTTGGTCTATCCGGCCTATCCTGTGAGAAGTAATCGTTTTCTCACAGGAGAAAACTAAAAGCCCTATTCCCCAGCATACGCTGATCATCAATCCCACAAAAGGAAAAAAGATCCGGTGATCGTTCATGATCTCTGAAAAAGGGATAATGCTTGATGAGGGAAGTAGGGCCAGAAAAAACCACAGGATACCAAAAGCAATGGGCCGGGTTTTGCGCTGCTTCGAAGTATGGAAAACAATAATCAGGAGCACGATAACAAAGGCCGCACCGATAAAGAAGCGATAGTCAAAAATCGATTGCAAAGCTACCCAGTCAGTATCTGCACTTAAGGCTGTTGGCAGAAAAAAGGTCCGAACATAATGCAGGAAAACAAATGGTTGAGAAATTATGTAGTTAAACAGGGACGCCGTACTTGGTAAAAAGGTGGGAGGTGTCATGACATTCTGGAATATGTACAAAACAATACCCGTAACAAACACCGGCAAGGTGATAACCAGAGTCTTGAGGAACCCTTTAAGGTTATCGTCAGGGACAGGTAATCGTTCACTCCCCTCTCCCTTGGTGGGACTAGGGGATTGGAAGACACAG
>Ga0307378_10000465_pt1 | contig 71713 bp, 48 predicted proteins | sample UN1MG_FD_202238 | JGI IMG/M metagenome (GOLD analysis project Ga0307378, IMG submission 202238) | Soil microbial communities from Risofladan, Vaasa, Finland - UN-1 | ecosystem: Environmental > Terrestrial > Soil > Coastal area > Acid sulfate soil | place: Finland: Risofladan, Vaasa | collected... | reverse complement strand
GAGCCCTCGCCCTTGAGGCCTCGTGGACAGCCCCGCACGCTCACCAGTTCGCAACAAGCAAATAACAACAAACTACCTGGTTGACAAAAGCGTTCCCATAGATGGGTCGAGGTACGAGACCCACGCGCAGATGCGTTGCTCGCGCGCTGAACGCGTGGGTCTCGTACCTCGACCCACCCTACACGTTGTCGCAGCAATCCTCGATCATGTTTCGATGGGTGTTACAACGTCCATCCTTCTCGATACGGCGGGTTGACGTACTGGTTTGCCTCCTCGCAATTGGTGAACCGCATGCTCTCGGCGTCCCACTCCAGCTTCGTGCCCGGGAACTTGATGGCGATCGCGCCCAACAGGGCGATCTCGGCGAGCGGGCCGCCGTAGTCGAAATGGGAGCCGGCCGGGCGCCCTTCGCGGATCGCCTGGAGCCAGTCCTGGTGATGGCCTTCGACGCGGGGGATCGTCGGCTCCGGCTTCTGGTACGCCTGCATCTTCGCCTCGGGGACGATCCGCACGCCGCCGGCGCCGTGCGAGCCGTGGGTGATCGTGCCCCGATCGCCGATCACGACCGCGCCGGTTGCCGGCACCTGGCGATCCTCTTCCAGGTCCTCGGGATGCGGGATCTTCTGGTTGCCGTCGTACCAGACGAGCTTGACCGGCCCCCGGTCTCCCTTGGCCGGGAACTGGTAGGAGATCTTGGTTCCCGGCGGATAGACGTCGGCGTGCTTCTTCGGGTCGTATCCGTCGACCTCCGCCCGAATCGTGCGCGGGGCGCCGAGGTCCAGGGCCCAGAACGCCGGGTCGACCACGTGGCAGACCCAGTCGCCGATCGCGCCGGTGCCGAACGGCATCCAGCCCCGCCAGTTCCAGGGGACGTACATCGGATGATAGGGGCGGAACCGGGCCGGCCCCAGCCAGAGATCATAGTCCAGCTCGGCCGGGACCTCATGTTTTTCCTTGAGAAGCGGGAGCTTGTCCATCTGGCAGTAAACGTCCGGAAACGCCCCGCACGCGGCGTGGACCTCGGTCACCTTGCCGATGGCGCCGTCCCAGATCCATTCGCAGAACGTCCGGATCGATCCCGAAGAATGGCCCTGGTTGCCGAGCTGGGTGACGACCTTGTGCTCACGGGCCGCCTTCACGAGCTCGCGTATCTCGTAGATCGAGTGGGCGAGCGGCTTTTCGCAGTAGACGTGCTTGCCTCGCTTGATGGCGGCCATGCAGGCGACCGCGTGGGTGTGGTCGGGCGTGCCGACGGTAACCGCGTCGATCCGGCCGTCCATCTCGTCGAGCATCTTGCGGAAATCGCGATAGCGCTTGGCCCCGGGGAACTTCTCGTACGCCTTGCCCGTCTGCCGCAGGTCCACGTCGCAGAGCGCCACGAGGTTTTCGCTCGCGACGCCTTGGACGTCGGCCCAGCCGCGTCCTCCCACGCCCACCGCGGCGATATTCAGCTTGTCGTTGGCGGCCGGCTTCTCGGGACCGCCCAGGACGTGCCGCGGCACCACGGTGAAGGCCGCCGCACCGGCGCCGGCGCGTCGGGCGAATTGTCGTCGAGTGAGCTTCCGGCTTCGGGGACTCATGGGCATATCTCCACTCACGTTTCGGGGGATCCAGGCGCGGGCATTCCGGCGTGCGCTTCCAAGGGCGATTCGCTGCTCATTCTTTCTCGCCGCCAAGACCGTGTCAACCGTCGACGAAGCAGGTTACAGCCGCCCCAGTCGCCGGAGGTGGGCCTCCCAGAGGTCCATCCGCACCCAAACCTGCGCCAGCACGTTGGGACGAACCCCGTAATAGCCGGTCATCAAATGGGTGGAATCGATTCTTTCGGTCAACGCCGCGTCGAACCGGGGCGAGGAGATGACGATCGGGGCGCCCGGGTCGTCGGGCACGCCGGTCCAGTAGCCGACGCGCTCGAAGCCGCGCAGGCACCAGGGCAGCGGCCAGTAGTACGCGTCTTGCCAGACGACGTGGATCAGCACGCGCCGCCCGTCGGGGCTCGCCGCGGCGAGCTGCTCCACGTCGCCGGCGAGCCGCGCCGCGTCGGGCAGCGTTTGGGCATAAACGTACGGGTTTCGCGGATCGGCGGCCAGCACGTAGCTTGCGCGGTACGACTGCCAGGCGAGCTGGCCGGCGGCCGCCAGCAGGACGAGCGAGAGGCACCCCTTGAGCGGCAGCGTCGGGACGGCGCGCACCAGAGCCACGGCCCCCACCCCGGCCAGAAGGATCATCCCGTGAAGAAACCCCAGGAGGCACCAGGGCGTCTTGTACGGCAGGGCGCTGTACATGGCAGCCAACGCCAGGGTGTAGAAGCCGAGCCATCGCACGAACGGCGCAGCGAAAAAGGGAACGCGGCTCGGCAGCAGGGCCGCCGCGAAGCCGACGGCCGCCAACCCCAGGACGAGGCCCTCCGACCAGAGCGGCCCGTCGCCGACCCGCCACCAGGCCAGGACGTGCAGGTAGTAGTTCCACGGGTGCACGTGGGGCGTTTGGCCTCCCGCCCGGGTCAGCCAAGGGAGATAGGTCAGCAGGCCGTCCATCGGCCCGCGCGGATTCGTGAAGAAGGACGACAAGAGCGTCACGGCCACGAGGATCGCCGCCGCGAGGCCCGCGGCCAGGTGCCAGCGAGGCGTCGCCGGCCGGTCGGAACGCGGGCTTTCGCCCACCAGCCACCGCCACCCCGCCGCACACGCCAGGCCGATCCCCATGGCGAGATAAACGAGCACACACGTCTCCTTCGTGGCCTGCATCAGCCCCACGCACGCCCCGGCGGCCAGACACCACGCCGGCTTGCCGCTCCGGGCGTAGCGCCAGCCCGCGGCGATGGCGGCGAGTGTGAAAAACACGAGCAGGGTCTCGTGGATGTAGTCGCGGCTGTAGAAGACCAGCGCGGGCGAGATGGCCGTGAGCACGCCCGCGCAGAGGGCCGCGGGCTTGCCCACCGCGTCGCCCAAGAGCCAAAGCAGCAGGACGAGGCCCGCGCCGAACAGTGCCGGGACCACGCGGTACGTGGCCTCGCCGGTCTGGGCGAAGGTCGCAGGGCCGGAAATCCAGACCGACGGCAGCGTGGCGTAAGGGAGCGTGGGGCCGTGGAACTCCTCGGGGTTGTAGACGTAGCGTCCTTCGAGCCAAAGCGTGCGGAAGACCGCCGCCTGGACCGCTTCGTCGGCGTGCATGGGCCGGTCGGCCAGGCGCGGCAGTCGAAAGGCCAGCGCCCCGGCCGCGACGAGCAGGAGCAGCGCGAGATAGGTGACGGGAGATTTCATCGGGCACGCACGGGGTGGCCCCCGGATCGCAGGCTCGTCGCCGACGGGCTGGTCACGCAGAGTCGGCGGCCCTCGTCAGCCAGGGGCAGTGAATCCGTTCGGAAAGACGCTTCGGCGACGCGGCCTATCCCGCGCGCCGATCCGAGGTTATCATGTTTCTTGTAGCCCCATGATAGCGAAGCTCGAGCACGGCGACAAAGGAGAACGAAGATGCCGCGTCTGATCGCGACTCTGTTGATGATGGTTTGCCTGGCCTCCTGGTGCCTCGCCGGCGAGGCCACGGTCCCGCTGAAGACGGAGATCCCGGAGGAGATCCTCGCCGGCACTCCGCCCGAGGTGCTGGGAATGCTCAACCCGGACCTGGAGAAGCCGCCGGTGGGAGGCCATCCGGAGTTGATGGTGCCCCAGGGCACGGTGAATCTGGCACTCGAGAAGCGGGTGACGTCGAGCGACCGGAACCCGGTGCTGGGCGAGCTCAAATACGTCACCGACGGCAACAAGAAGGGACTGGAGACCACCTACGTCGAGCTGGGGCCCATGAAGCAGTGGGTCCAGATCGACCTGGAGAAGCCGTCGCACGTCTACGCCGTGTACCTCTGGCACTTCTTTCGAGAGGCGAGGAGCTATCACGACGTGATCGTGCAGGTGGCCGATGACGCCCAGTTCACCAAGAACGTGCGAACGGTCTACAGCAACGACCAGGACAATTCTTCCAAGATGGGAATCGGGAAGGACCGCGCGTATATCGAGACGAACTTCGGGAAGCGGATCCAAGCCGGGGGCGTCCAGGCGCGGTACGTGCGGGTCTACGGCAACGGTAACACGGCCAACGATCTGAACCATTACGTGGAAGTGGAAATCTTCGGCAAACCGGCGTCGTAGTGCTCGGCGGATCGAAGAGGATCGTAACACCTCGCTGGCTCACGCAACAAGAAAGGAAAACCCCATGGACCACCGCACTCGCCTCCTCGGCGTTGTCGTCTTACTCGGGTGGGCATCGTTGGCGACGGCCGCTCCGCAGCACGTGCTGGTGGAGAAGAAGACCGAATCGGGCACGGTCGTCGGCTATCGCGACACGCCGTTTCAGCCGTGGACCGGCGACAAGTACCGCGTGCACGATCCCGACCGGCCGATCCCCAAACACGTGGTGCCCGGCCGGCCGAGCACGCCGGAAAAGGCCGGCTCGGCCCCGTCCGACGCGATCGTGTTGTTCGATGGGACGGATCTCTCGAAATGGCAGGCTTCGACGTGGAAAGTGGAAGACGGTTCCGTCGAGGCGGGCGAGGGCTCGCTGGTGACCAGGGAGGCGTTCGGCGACTGCCAGCTCCACGTGGAATGGATGGCCCCGACCGAGCCGCCCCAGCGACTGACCAGCCGCGGCAATAGCGGCGTGATCGTGATGGGCCAATACGAGATCCAGATCTGGGATTCCCACCCCAGCCACGCCGAGCAGATCTATCCCGACGGCCAGGCCGCGTCGATCTACGGCCAGACGCCGCCGCGGGTGAACGCCTGCCTCCCGCCGGGCCAGTGGCAATCGTTCGACGTCTTGTTCACCGCGCCGGTGTTCGAGGGCGAGAAGCTGGTGAAGCCGGCCTTCGTCACCATGTGCCACAACGGCGTGCTGGTCCACCTCAACCAGCAGATCATGGGGCCGATGGCCCACTGCCAGATCGTCCCGTACGCTCCCCATCCCGCCAAGCTGTCGCTGGAGTTGCAGGGACACGGCAGCCCGGTCCGCTTCCGAAACGTCTGGATCCGACCCCTGGACGAGTGACGGGGAGTTACGTTCCGGCTTGACCCTCCCCACGTCGCAGCCACTTCCGCCCCTCCCGGCAAAGGTCGAGGAGCGGGCAGTCCTCGCATCCGGGATTCCGCGCCGTGCAGCAAGACCGCCCGTGCCGGACCAGTTGGACGTGGAACTCGAGCACCCGGCGTGCCTGCACCAAGGGGGCCAGCTCCTCGTGGGCCCTGGCCGCATCGGTACGCGGGCCGATCAGCCCCAAGCGCCGGCTCACGCGGTGCACGTGCGTGTCGACGGGCAACACCGGCTTCCGGCAGGCGAACAGCAGCACGCAAGCGGCCGTCTTGGGCCCGACGCCCCGCATGTCCGTCAGGTAGTCCAGGGCTTGCGGTGCCCGCATGGAACGGAGGAAATCGAGCGACAGCTCCCCGCGCTCGTCGTGGATTCGCTGGAGGATCTTCTTGATGCGCGGCGCCTTCTGATTCGAGAGCCCCGCTCGCCGGATGGCCCTGGCGATTCTCGCCACGGGGGCGCGGCGGACCGCGTCCCAGTCGTCGAAGCGGCGGCGAAGCTCCTCGAACGCGGCGTGGCTGTTCGAGTCGGACGTGTTCTGCGAGAGGATCGTCGCCACCAGCGCGTCGAGCACCGGCCGCTCGCGCGGCGGCTCGACCGGCCCGTACGCCTTTTTCAGCCGGCGGCAGATCGCCGCCACCTTCTTTCGCCCCACTTCAGGGCTGTCGCTTGCTTCTTCGGTATCACACAAGGGTGTAATTGTCTGGTGAGGGCGGCGTGCGAAGGTTGGCTTCGCTGCAATTGTGCGAGGCAAGCCCCTCAGGAGGCTTCCGGTTCGATTTCGATTATGGGCCGGATTCGGTCGCGGATCTCGTTGTAGATGGGGAGGTCCAGCGATTCGGCGACCTCCAAGGTGACTGCCAACGCATACGGGACACGATCCGTGAGCTTCCCAGCGTGTTCCATGCAGTTCACCTTCATCGAGAGTGTCTCGTCATCGATGAACGTCTTTACTCGCTCGCCTTGGAAGACTCGATGCTCGACAGTACCGCGCTGGCTTGTTTCGGAATCGAGTTCGGCTTTTGCGACTCCGAGAGCGTCCTCCGGGACATAGAACCAAAGACGGGCATGACGATAGTTCTTGTGGCGAGGGTTGATTGGCGAGATCCACGCCAGAGTGATGGTGAGCCGCCGCCGTTGTCGACTGCCGCTTAAGGATGGCGGCAGCGGCAGTCGAAACACGTGACCTTCGCCGCTCCCGAGCGTCGCCCAGCCAATCATCGTGGCGCGTTGGGGAGTGCAAAACAGCGACTTCTCCGCGTTGACTTCCCCGTAACCGAGAAAACGGGCTTGCAAGCGCTGCATTTCACGCCAGTCGGTCGTCGAATTTTGAAACACATTCCGGACCGTTTGCGCGGCATTGCCCCACGAAGCGCCATGAACGATTAGGGCCTTGATCAGCACTGCGATGTGTTGTTCATCCAGGCGGTCTCCCCCGGGCTCTGTCCGCAGTCCTCTCAGACGTTCGTAGACGAGAGCGGCACATCGAGAGGCAAGAGCCGTGGCGTTGCTGGTTCCCCGACAGAACGCTGTGCGATCGAGTTCGCTGGCCCGAACGCCGGGAACTCCCACAAGCTGTCCAGGGGGGCGGAAACCGAAGTAGGGGGCAAACGACGCCCCTTCGTCGGTTGAACCGATGGGCTGATGAAAGAGCTGACGCCCGCCGGGAAAGAGGATCTCCGGTTTAACCGCGCGATTGAATCCACTAGCCACACTGTTCAACGGGCTTGGCAGCCGGTCGCCTTGCAGAAGGTCGATTCGCCGGTCCCCCGCCGGGATATCCGACGAATCAGCGTGAACCGCGCCGACCGTAACGACGTTGATCGCTTCCGCTGGAGAAAGGGGACGGCGTTTCGCCTGTTCGCCACTCAATCCGTGAAGAGCGGCGCGAAGAAGTCCGCCGCGATCCAACGAGCGCCAATCGTCACAAGTCGCCGAAATCGTGATCGGATCGGCGTGGTTCCCCACGCTGACCAGAAACAGCACCTGGTACTTCCATGCAAGCCAATCCAGCAAACGCGCGAGAGGGCTGAGCTCACGATCGAAAGGACGATAGGGATCGGCCAGCGACAGATTGATGATGCTCACTGAAGGTGCAATTGGCGGGCTGTCTCCATCAGCCTCCTTCAACCGACGCACGCAACGGTGAATAAGGTCGACCAGTAACTGGTCGTCAGGAGTGTTCTCACGGTGGTTGCCTTCGAAATCCGTCGAGGGCAGAAAGACCGGCCTCAGATAAACCGGTCGGGGCAGCGCGTCTCCATCCTCACACAAATCGCCGTGAACAATCAGCGAGGCCATAGCCGTGCCGTGTTGCTGTTGCTGCGGCTGATACCTTGCTGAATGGCCATCGGGATCGTCGACAAGCAGACGATCGCGAAGCAGTGCATGGTTCTCCAGTGGCAGTCCGTCAAAAACAGCTACGACCGGTTCGCCGCTTGGGATCGGCTGCTTCGCCCGTTCCCGAGGGGGCAGCGGCGTCGTATCTTGCGTAGGCAAAGGGAACCTCGCCTGGCCAACCGGACGGAAGAACATCACGTCTTCGCAACGGAACAGTTGCGCAGAGTGTTTGTGCAGTACTTGATCAATAAGCTCCCGAAGTGCCCCAGCGGGCATTTGCGCCAACACACCGTGGTAGACGATCTCAGGGATCGCGGTCTGCGCTAGGCACTTCCCGCCAGCTTCCGTGATGATCGACAACAGATTCGCAAACGCCTGGTTGCGTGCACTCTGACTCCCCCGGCACCAGAGCTCGACCTCGAATCGCACGTCAGCTTGCTGGCGGCTGAGATATTCGTTCCAATACTCTATGACACCGGTCGCGGCGAGACGATCCTCGACGCTCCAGCGGCGCACGTCCTTCAGATGAATGAATACCTGTTTGAACGGCCCGAAATAGAGCTTCGCTCTCTCCGCAGGATGGCTGCACCAGTGATTCCACAGCGAGACTAGCTGGTCCATCGCCCGTTGATTGCTCATCACGGCATATAGCCGGCACGACAGCCTCTTGTCAGGGCGTTTTTCATCGTAGAAGCCGTCCAAAGGCTCCACATCCTCCAAATCCATTTCGGCCAGCCATTCGAGCCCGGGAACACGCTCGGCGGCCGCAGCCAGTCTTTCCACCGAAGCGCCAATCGTCTCGAACACGACAACCTGTTCCGGTTCCACGCCCTGAACGGTCGTCTGCAGAGTCTGGAAACTCTGGGCAATACTTCGGAACTTGGAGTGGAGACGTTTCTCTTGGTCGACCGCCGAGGGCTTGACGAGTACTCCGCCGCCTACGGGAGGTTGTCGACGGCTCTCTACCGCGGGTTCGGGAAAGATAAGAAGCGGAAGTTCGGGCATGGGGGGCAGGGCTGTTGCCAGCCTACTGCGGTTCCTTCGGTGAGAATCGGCTTTGCCAGTGTCTCAACGTCCGTTGGACGATGTTCCTGGGGTCTGCATCCGGAAGCGAAAGCACGTACCGGCGAGCAACGTGGCCGATGAAATCCTCCAACTCCGAATAGCTCAAGCCGGCGAGCTTCGAGGCCAACGTACTAGGCTTCATCCCCAGTGACAAATCCAACCGTTCGGCGGCCTGCTCGAAGTAATGCTCAGCCTGTGAGGGTGTCGGCGGTGGCAGTTCAAGCCGGATCTGAAATCGCCGCCAGACTGCACGATCGAGCAGCTCGGGATGGTTGGTTGCGGTGACAACGACAACATGCGGCGGCAAGTCATCCACCTGGAGGAGCAGCGAGCTGACTACTCGTTTGATTTCGCCGGTCTCGTGGATATCGCCGCGTTCCTTTCCAATGGTATCGAATTCGTCGAAGAAGAGCACGCACTGACGGGTGTGTACATAGTCGAACAGCCTTCGGAGCCGTGACGCAGTCTCACCGAGGTAGCTGGCAATCACGCCATCGTATCGCACGACAATGAACGGCACCATGAGTGAATTGGCCAACGCCTCCGCGAGTGACGTCTTGCCGTTCCCCGGAGCACCGGCTAGCAGCACACGATTCCGGGGCGTGAGATTGTGCGATCGGAGCAACTCTGCGCGGTTGTGTTCCTCGACTAGCTCGAGGCACGTCTCTCGAACCGTTTCCGACAGCACGAGGTCGTCAAGGGTTCTCTTCGGAACCAGTTCATAGACGAGGTCGTGAATCGAGGCGCTACTGGCCATTCTGGGCGGCGAAACACGGGGCGACCCGTTACGTTCCAATTGCTCAGCCAGACGATTGGCCAGAATCTCATGGCGCTTGGAACGCTCCTCCGCGATCAACGACTCAACCGTTTTGCGGAACGCAACCTGATCGCCGGACGCCCCGGCCTTTACCAGCGACACTAGCAAGTCCGAACGGGCCATTGCATCGAACCAGAACGTCTGTTGGCTACTTGCCGTCCCCTGCCGCGCATTCTACCCGAGAGCGTTTGCGACGTGAACCATGTCACGATTCGCTCGATCTCGTTGGCGGCGATTTCATCATCTCGGCGATCGCAAAGTCTGGGCGTGGCGGTTTCGTGACCCGCCACGGGATAAGCCCAGGCCCCTCGTCCGAGGGGCAAAGGCTGGAAAAACCGCAGAAACGTTGCTGTTACGAGGACCATGTGTGTGCGGCACGCCAAGGCCTGCCGGCGGCGCCTAGGGCGTGCGGCGAGATCGATGCGGCAGGTCGCGGCGGAGGTGGGGGGGAGTGGCCGGACGTTGGATCGGCAAGGCGACCACTTCGTCCGGGGAGGGCTCCTCCTTGGGCGCGTCGCTACGAGGGGGCCCGTCCGAGGATGCTCTCTTGCGGCGGAGGTCGAAGACCCGACCCAGCGGCCCGGTGAGCAAGGCGGGCAGGAAGACCAGGTCGCCGACCAGCGCGACGGCCAGCAGCGTGAGCATCAAGGTGCCGAACCGCTGCGTGGGGGTGAACGTGCTGAAGGCGAACGCGGCCAGCCCCAGCCCGCCGATCAGCGTGGTCTGGGTCATCGCCGTGCCGCAGCGCTCGTAGGCCTGCATGGCCGCGCCCTTGCGGTCCAGCCCTTCGTCCAGGCCGCGGCGGAACCAGGTCAGGTAGTGCATCGTGTCGTCGACGGCAACGCCCAGGGCCACGCTGGCGGTCATCATCGTGCCGACGTCGACGAGGATCCCCACCCAGCCCATGAAGCCGAAGATCACCACCACGGGGAACACGTTGGGGATCATCGCCACGAGCCCGGCGCGGACGCTCTTGAGCACGAACATCATCACGACGGCGATCAACGCGAAGGCCATGGCGAGGCTGTTGAACAGTCCCCGCATCAGCTCGTGTTGCGTCTTGTAGACCAGGGGCACGACGCCGGTGTATACCGCGGTGATCCCCTCGCCTTCCTGGAATCCCAACTGCTCGCGCACGCGGACCAACACCGGCTCGACGACCGCCTTCATCTCGTCGACGAACACGGCGTAGTCGAGGTCGGAGAGGGCGTCGACGCGCGCGCTGACGCGCCAGAGCTCCTGCCCGTGCTCCAACTCCCAACGGCGGATCGCCTGCTCCAGGTCGGCGGCCTGCTCGCGGCGGATTCCGCCGATCGAGGCCAGCTTGTCGGTGATCGACTCGTGATCGGCGTACCGCTCGATCTTCTTGAGCGTGTCCAGCTCGTTGGCCCGCAGGCCGGCGGCCAACTGGCCGGTGACGCCGAGCTGGTCGAGCGTCGCCTCGGCGTCGATGGTGAGATAGTCGCGGAACTCGGCGCGGTTCTGCTCGAGGCGCTTGTTGAGCACGTAGTCGTGCTCCCGCCTCGGATTCACCCCCATGACCCTTTCCAACCCGGAGGCTCTCCGCCGGATCGGGCGGAGGTCGGGGGCGAGCGTGGCGGCCGAAAGGGCCCCGCCCACCGCGTCGAGCTTCTTCTCGATGGTGTTCTCCACGAGGCTCGCCACCCGCATCCGGTCGAGCATGCTCAGATCGCACTTCTCGTTGTCGACCTTGATGACCACTTCCATGGGCACCAGCGGACCGAGGTTGTCTTCCAGCCACTGGTAGTCGTGGATGATCTCGGCGTCCGGCGAGAAAAGCTTCATCAGCTTCACGGACGTCTTGATCTGATACAGCCCGAAGAAGAGAAACAGCATCACCACCAGGCAGCCGGCCGAGACGGCGATGTTGTGGCGGATGATGAACCCGCCGGCCGTCTTCCACCAGCGCACGATGGCCGTGTGGGTGGAGTCGGTGTGGCCCTTGCCGCCGTGCTCTCGGGCGTACTTCCGGGAAGGGAAGTAGCTCAGAAGGGCAGGCAGGAGCAAGAACAGCAGGACCAGCGTGGCCAGCACGCCGATCGCCGAATAGAGCCCGAACTTGCTGATCGGGACGACGTGGCTGAGGAACAGGGAGCCCAGTCCGATGGCCGTGGTCACGGCGGCCATCGTGCAGGGGAACCAACCGTGCCCTAAGCCGCGCTCGGGCGCCCGCTCGAGTCCCGTCTCGCGGATCGCGTCGTGGTAGTAGTTGATGATGTGGACCGCGCCGGAGATCGCCAGGACGTAGACCAGCGAGGGCATCGACAGCATCACCGCGTCGACCGTGCCCCAGGTCCAGCCCGGCTCGACCCAGCCCATCCGATGTGCCACGAAGCACGTCCAGAAGACGGTCGCCAGTCCGATCCCGGCGGCCAAGAGGGCGATCCAGATGACCATCAGCGTCAGCCGCCAGCTTCGGAAGCAGCCTATCGAGATGCTCACCCCCACCAGCAGCGACAACCCGGCCAAACGGAACAGCGTGCGTTCCCCTTCGACGTCGATGGCCACGTTGTCCACCGGCGGCCCGCCCATGCGTATCCCTTTCCCCGGTGGATCTCGCCCAACGACCATCTCCCGGACGACTAGGGCGAACGAACTGCACGCCTTGACGAGCGGATTTCGACGATCCTCCGCCAAAGGAGGCTCGATGTTGCACTGCCGGGCTAGTTCGCGGATCTCCTCCAGCATGGGGCGGAGGTTCTTGCCCTTGGCCTCCTCGGTCAGCGTCACCACCAGGCAGGTCTTGTCGTAATCCGGACCGATCAGCGAGCCTTTCAGCCGCTCGACGATCTCTTCTCGGGAAAGGGTCGGGTAGCGATCTTGCAGTTGCTCGACCAATCGGGCCCCGGTAAGCACGCTTTTGAAGTAGCGGGGCTTATCGGAGGGCCTCTTCGCGGGTGGTGGGGAGGGCTCCTGCGCGGTTGTCTCCGGTGAGCCCTCCGGCTGCGACTGCGACGCTTGCTCCGGGACCAGCTTCCTGGCCAGGAGCTCCAACCGCGGGTCGTCCTCGTCGCTCAGCGTGCAACCTTCCCAACTGCACAAGACGAACTGCTCGTGCGGGAAGTGCTCTTGGAACCAGCGATGATCGGCAGTCTGGGGGAAGTGGGAGGGCAACCAGTCTCGGATGTCGTTGCGGTTGCTCCGCAAGGCCAGTCGAGTCCCCCGCAAGATGAAGGGGCCCAGAAAGACGATCGCCAGGACGATGGTGAAACGCCAGCGGACAAAGAAGGATTTACTCATACGGCGACCGGTACACCTTGCGAGGTTGGTTCCGGCAAACGCGGCGACACGCCAACTGGGTGGGGACGCGGGCGGGGCCTGGGTTCTCGTCCAAGGCGGCGGCGCGGCCCTCGTTCGCCTGGTTTGCCGGCCTCTTCGGCATCCGTCGCCAGTGCCCTGGCAGCTCGGGAAATCCCAAGACCTTTTATTTTAGCTGCGTTCGTCTGGTTCGTCTACGGCCGGTGGTCGTCGGGCGGGGTCGCCGGCTCCCGCGTTCCTTGCGGAGCTTGCGCTGCCGTACGACAAAGAGAATCGTCAGAATCGGAAATGGGCCCCCAGTTTTTCGCTCCCCAACCGAAAAGCTTGCTACCTCTACGTGACCCGTCGACAAGAGGCACGCCAGGGGCAGGGCCAAGTCCCTCGACACTTCCCTTCTGCGAGTGGGATGGACTCCCTCTGTAGTCGTACCACTCGTCAAACGAGCAACTTTCGGCCATGAGCAACTTTCGACTATGAAAGGGCACCCGAGGGAATCGCCGGTCCCCGGAGCCAACGCCGCAGATCTGCCGCGGCGGTGGCCCAAAGGGGCCGCTCGTCAGGGTGGCCCCCGTATGTTAGGATTTACGATTCGGCGGCCTTGCGGCCAAGATCCCGTCCCTTCCCCCCAACGAAACACCGGACCGATGCCCATAGGCCCCTATTCCCCCTGTCCTGGTGGTACCGGGAACAAGATCAAGTTCTGTTGCCCGGATCTCCTCAGCGACCTGCAAAAAATCGGGCGGATGCTCGAAGGCGAGCAGTATCAGGCGTGCCTGAGGCACATCGAGCAACTGGAGAAGTCCAACCCCGACAAGGCATGCCTGCTCTCGGTCAAGACCCTTTTGCTGAGGATTCTCGGAAGGGCCGAGGAAGCTCAGGCCACCGCGGCCACTTTTCTGGTGAAGCACCCTACCAATCCGGTTGCCCTGGCCGAGTGCGCGATGGTGGCAGCCATGCGCCGCGACGGTCATCGGGCGATGGAGTTGATCCTGGGGGCCCTGGCGGAGTCGACCAGCGAACTGCACTCTCGCGTCTACGAGGCGATCGATTCGCTCAGCCGGGTGCTACTTGCGCAGGGTGAGATTCTGGCGGGACGGGCGCTGGCCAGGCTGCAAATGAGTATCCAGCCGGAAGACCGCCGCGCGATGAGCTTTCTCATGCAGGTGCATTCCGCGCCGAACATTCCGCTTGTGGTCAAGGATCCACCCGGTCTGCGTGACGCCCCCGACGGCGTACCGTGGAAGGCGGAGTTCGACGAGGCGCGGTCGTTGGCTTCCCACGCTCGCTGGACCGAGGCGCCCGAGCGCTTGGCGGAGTTGGCCGAACGGGTCGACGGCGAACCGGTCATCTGGTCCAATCTGGCCACGTTGCGGGGCTGGATCGCCGACACGCCCGGCTGCATCCAGGCGCTCAGGAAGTTCGCCTCCTTGGACGTCCCCCTGGAAGACGCCGTGGAGGCCGAAGCCCTGGCCCTGTTCCTGTCCGACGATCCCTTGGGCGATCGGCAGGAAGTGTGGGCCCTGCGCTATACGGTCCGCGACGTCGAGCGACTCCAGGCCGCGCTGGCGTCCTCGCCAAAGGCGAGCCAGATGCAGGCCGATTTGGCGTCGTTGGCCGACGAAGACTCCCCCCCACCGAAGGCCGTCTTCGCGTTTTTCAACGTCGCCCCCCCCGAACCGGGCACGCAAATCACCGCGCAGAACGTCCCCGGGATCGTCGGCCAAGCCCTTCTCTACGGAAAACAGACCGACCGAGAAGCTCAACTGGTGCTGGTCGACGTGTCGGCCCCGGACCTCGACGAGCTGAAGGCCTTGCTCGCGGACACGGCCGGTGACGCGTTCGACGGCGAGCCGGAGCAAGAGCTGACCGGGCACGTCTCCGCGAGCCGCGAAGCCCTGGCTCGCAACTGGCGCCTTCCCCCAGACTGCTCCCAAGAGGATTTTCAGCGGCTGGTGGTCGAGCACGTCGACCACGCGATACTGCAGACGTGGTCGCAGTCACCGTTGGGGCTGCTCGACGACCGATCTCCGCAGGAAACGGCCGGTGAAGAGGCCTATCGCGTCCGACTCCTGGCCGCCGTCCTCGTCCTGGAGTTCTGGCTGGAGCAGATCGGCGGCCGGTTCGACTTCAACCGCCTCAGAAGCCATTTGGGACTCCCGACGCTCGAACCGATCGATCCTGGGCAGACGCCCCTGGACGATCTGCCGCTGGTCCGCTTGTCCCGAGTGATGGTCGACAGGCTCTCCGACGACGCGCTATTGGCAGGGTATCGGCGTGCCCTCGGATACCGCGCGCAGGCCGCTTTGAGGAAGTTCGCCCAGGCGGTGGCCGAACGGTCTAGCCTGGGTAGCGCCAAGGAACGGCTGCTGGCATTCGAGATGATGGCCTCGGCGGTCGACGACTCCGATCAGGCGCTCCACTACGTCGACGAAGGCCGCAAGCTCGCCGGGCAGGCGGGCCAATCCTGTGCCCAGTGGGATCTGCTGGAGTTGCCGCTCCGCATGGGGCGTGGGGAGGCGCAGGAAGCATCGCGCCTGCTGGGGCACCTCCAGAGCCAGCACATCAATGAGCCGGGCGTCGCCCGAGCGTTGACCGAGCTGCTCATCGAGATTGGCGTCCTCAACCCCGACGGCACTCCCGCCGAACCGCCGGAAGCACCTGGCGCCGAACCACCCTCGCTGGTCGTCCCCGGCCAGTCCGACGCCAAGCCCGGAGAGCTCTGGACCCCCGATAGTCAGAAGCCCACCGGCGACAAGCCCAGGATCTGGACGCCCGGGATGGATTGACCCGGCATGCCGGCTGTGGCAATCGCTCGCCGGTAAGACGCGGCACGCGACCAGGCTCGGCCTGTCGAGTATCCGCCACCGTTCTCGGACAAGCTCCCGGTGACCACCGGCCCGGGTCATTCACGAAGGCGTTCGATGTCCTCGTAAGTGCCTTTGAAAAAAGCACTTGCCAAGAAACCACCCAAAGGCACTGTATCTCGGGGCGATACGCCGAATGCCGAGGTTTCGGGCGAGCATGAAGAATCCGGGCTGGTCGCCGGAGAAGCCCTCCGCGAGCGCGCGGCATCTCGGCCCCACGCTCGGCCCACAAATCTTCAACCCTGACCCCTGACCCCTGCCCCCTGCCCCCTGCCCCCCGAACCCTCAACCCGAACCGTCCTGAAATACTGGAAAGCGAGCCAGCCGCATGCTATAGAGGAATCCATCACAAGTGAACCCACAGCGAGGGAGAAGATTGCCATGGCTACGCAAGACCGGGTAACACGACGACGATTCCTCGGCCGCACCGCCACGATCGGGACGACCGGCCTTCTGGCTCCGCACGCGATGGCCGGCCTGGCCCGCGCGGCCGGGCAAAATCCGGCCGGGGGCGGCTATCGGGTAGGCATCTACACGCGTCCCTGGGACAAGCACGACTACCGCGTCGCCCTGGACGCCATCGCCGAGGCCGGCTTCAAGCACGCCGGCCTGATGACCACCACCACCGAGGGCCGCCGGCTCGTGATCCAGGCCGACACGTCGCTCGAAGCGTGCGAAAAGATCGGCCGGGAGGTGAAGGACCGCGGGATGTCGATCCCCTCCGCGTACGGCGGCGGGATTGGCGTCGGCAAGTCGCTGGAGCAGGGGATCGAGGACCTGAAGCGATTGATCGACAACTGCGTGGCCGCGGGTGTTCGCTCGCTCTTGATGGGCGGGACCAACGAGAAGCTCTTCGACGTTTACTACAAGGCCATTGCCGAGTGCTGCGACTACGCGGCCGAGAAGAACGTGCCGATCACCGTCAAGCCCCACGGCGGCCTCAACGACACCGGGCCCCAGTGCCGCAAGTGCATCGAGAAGGTCGGCCAAAAAAGCTTCAGCCTCTGGTACGACCCGGGCAACATCTTCTACTACTCCGACGGCAAGCTCGACCCGGTCGACGACGCCGCCACGGTCGACGGCCTGGTCCGCGCAGGCATGTGCATCAAGGACTTCACCATGTCCACCGAAGAGGGCAAGGTGAAGAAGGACGTCTGGGTCACGCCGGGTACCGGCATGGTCGACTTCCCGGCGGTCATGGCCCGCCTCAAGAAAGGCGGCTTCACCGCGGGCGACCTGGTGATCGAATGCGTCAACCGCCCCGACCCGAACGATCTGCCGGCGATGCTCGCGGAAGCGAAAAAAGCGAGGGAGTTCGTGGAGCAGTTGATCGCAGGCTGAGGGATTCGGACGGGTAGCGATCGGGGCGGGACCAAGTTTGACAACGGGCTTCCCGGCCCGTTAGAATTGAGGGAAGCCCGTCAGCAGTACTGAGCACGGAGGGAGCAGTCGTGCGCAACGAGTTCACCGCGATTCTCGAGAAGGACGGCGATTGGTTCATCGCCTATTGTCCGGAAATCCCCGGCGCGAACGGCCAGGGTCGCACGAAGGACGAAGCCAAGAAGAGCCTCGCCGAAGCGATCGAGCTGATCCTTGAAGATCGTCGAGAGGAAGGAATGCGCGGCGTTCCGGAAGACGCGATCCGAGACGTGGTGTCCCTGGGATGAAACGGACGGCTCTGCTGAGGCACCTGCGCAAGCACGGATGCGTGCTGAAGCGAAGGTCGCTCGCATTCGCTATGGACAAACCCCGCGACGGGCGAAGTGGAAGCGGTGCCGAGGCATGTTGAGATTCCCGACAAGCTCGCCAGGAAGATCCGTCGAGGCCTGTCCGTGCCGGAGATCGGATAGTCAGCGGGAGACCGGAGCCAACTTCGCGCCCGAATTCGTGCACGACCGCCCGCTCGGGACGTCGTCTCCTGACCGTGCCAGTTTCGGCGTGACCCATTGCTTTGGAAGACGTTCGGTCGGCCCGTCGGCGCGGGGCCGACTTTGACAACCGGCTTCGTGGGCCGTTAGAATTGAGAGCGTCTGGCCGCCGTTGCGTCCCACTTGACGAACGTGGGACTGCTCTTTTGGGGGAGATTCGTGAATGACGCTGAACGAACTGCTCCCGACGCTCCACGCGCTGCCACGCGCCGAAAAGCTTCGGCTCATTCAGTTGCTGGCTGCTGACGTGGCTCGCGAGGACGGAATAGAGCTAGCCGACACGCAGAGTGCGTACCCCGTTTGGTCCCCTTATGATGCTTTCGATGGAGCGGCGGCATTACTGCGAGTCCTCGCGGAGGAGAAGGCCGCCTCATGACGCCGAAGGCCCAGCGATTTCCCTATGTCGAAGTCGACGCGTCGCTCGGCCCTGCAAGCGCGCTGCCGTACGTCCCGATCACGTTGGCGTATGGCCCCCAAAGCAAAGGATGAATCGCCCCATGCACAGGACACGACGATCGACGACTGTCTTCAAGATGCACCCTGCGCCTCGGCGTGGGCGCTCACTGCTTTGGTCGGCCTGCGCTCTGCTTGTCGCGATCGCGTCGGTCCCTTGCCTTCCGGCGCAGGACGCGGACTTCGTGAGCGACCCGGGCGCCGGCATCTCCTTGGAGCACCAGCAGCAGTGGGGAGACTTCGGCTTCAACACCGCGGCGGCCCGGCCCGGCACCAAGGGGGCGCCGATGCAAATCGGCGAGAAGACGTACGATAAGGGCTTGGGACACCACGCCAACGGCGAGATCGTGATCGAGCTCCGCGGCCAGTACAACCGCTTTCGCACGTCGGTCGGCGTCCAATGGCAAGGCGGGAACCGCGGCAGCGTGACCTTTCGCGTTGTGGTCGACGGCGAAGTGAAGTTTGAGGCCGGACCTATGTCCGACAGCGACCCCGCACGGCCGGTGGACGTGCCGGTGGCCGGCGCGCGCCAGTTGCGCCTGATTGCCACCGACTCGGGCGACGGGATCGGCTGCGACATGGCCAACTGGGCGGAAGCCTGCCTGGTTCGCGACCCGCGCGTTCCCTTCTTCGGCAGCAGCACCGTGTCGCTTGCCGGCGAAGAAGCGCCGCCGGCCTCACCCGCCGCGGGCGGCTTCTCGCTCGTCGCCCGGGCGAACGGCCCCCAGGTAGCCGTTATGGAAACGTCCCGGGCGTTTACGGTCAGTGTCGACCACGGCGAAGAGGTCCGCTTGGCCGTGCGGATCAGAAACGTTGTGGAACCGTTGCGAATCATGGCCGACCTGAGCGTCGTCCGCGGAACGCAGGCCGAAGTGGAGCTTTCGGTGGGCGGCGCGAGAGTGTCGCGCACGGTTCGCTGCGGCGACCGCGCGGTGCTCGCCAGCGAGCCGGTGAATCCCGGCACCGAGGGCGAGATCGTCCTGACCACGCGGGGCGCCGACGCGGAGACGGGCGTCCGCTGGAGCGGCCTGCGATATGCCTTGGGCGACGAAGTGTTCCACGTCCCCCTGGTCTTTGCGCACGCGGCGGAGGCGATCCCGCCGCCGGTCCTGCCCGACCTCCGCCCGTCGATCGAGCAGGAGCTGATCGAGTGGGACTGGCGCATGCAGGACGGGATCGGCACGGCTCGGGAGCGCCGCGGTTGGGGCGAGGCGATCGAGGCGGTGCTCGAGCGGGGCGATCGACTGATCCGGAATCTCGCCGCGTCGGGCGTTTCCCTGGACGAGCTCGCGGCGCCGTGGCAAGCCGCCCGGAGCCGGTGGCAGACGATGACTGCGGCCGGCTCGGCGAGCGAAGCGGAATGGGAAATGCTGTGGAGAGAGGTCCACACGCTCCGCCGCCGGATCGTCTTCCACAACCCGCGTGCGCAGGTCGGCCCCCTCTTGTTCGTCAAACGGGTGCCCAGCGCCATGAGCCACCAGTTGACGCAGTATTCCGGGCGGTGCGCGCGGCCGGGCGGCGGCGTTTTCGTGCTCGACGCCCCGGGGCGTTCGATGCGGTGCCGGCAGTTGGGCGCCTTGCCCATGGGCAGCTACCTGAATCTCGACGTCTCCTGGGACGCAGAGCGCGTGCTCTTCTCTTTTTGCGAGACCGACCCGGGAGCGGTCGACTGGCGCACCAGCGAGAACCAGCACTACCGTCTGTTCGACATGGCCGCCGACGGCTCCGACCTGCGCCAACTGACCGACGAGCCTTTTGACGACTTCTCGCCGCGCTACTTGCCCAACGGCAAGATCCTCTTCCTGTCGACGCGCCGCGGCGGCTTTCACCGTTGCGGCCGGGGGCCCTGCCCCGTGCACACGATGGCCCTGGCCAACGCCGACGGCTCGGACCCGCGCGTCATCTCGTTCCACGAGACCCACGAATGGGACCCGGCCGTGCTGAACGACGGCCGCGTGATCTACACGCGTTGGGACTACGTGGATCGGCACGCGGTCCACTATCAGCAGCTTTGGTCGGTGCGGCCCGACGGCACCGACGTGAGGGCCTTTTACGGCAACAACACGCTGAACCCGGTGGGCGTCTGGGAAGCGCGGCCCGTGCCCGGCTCGAACCGCGTGATGGCCACCGCGGCGGCCCACCATGCGATGACCGCCGGCTCGATCATCCTCCTGGACGTCACGCGCGGGATCGACGGTCTGAAGCCGATCACGCGGCTGACGCCGGACGCCTTGTTCTCCGAGAGCGAGTTCCCGGTGCAGCATTGGCACGCGACGGCCGGCGTGCCCGAGCCGCCCGAGGTGCCGACGGGCGAGAAGCGGTGGCCGGGCCACTGCTACCGCACGCCGTATCCGCTCTCGGAGGACTTCTTCCTTGCCGCCTACAGCTTCGATCCGCTGATCGGCGAGCCGCTGGCCAACCCGGCCAACATGTTCGGCATCTACCTCGTCGATCGCTTCGGCAACAAGGAGCTGATCTACCGCGACCCGAGCATCGGCAGCCTCTGGCCCACGCCGCTGCGCGAGCGCCCGCGTCCGCCCGCGCTGCACTCGGCGCTGGTGGAGCACCAGCCGGGCGAGGGCACCTTCTTCCTCCAGAACGTGTATGATAGCTGGCCGCAGCTCGCCGAGGTGAAAGACGCCGTCAAGCGGCTTCGCATCCTCCAGGTGCTGCCCAAGACGACGCCCAACGCGAACACGCCCCGGGTCGGACTCGCCAATGCCTCGCCCGGCAAGCAGGTCCTGGGCACGGTGCCCGTCGAGCCCGACGGCTCGGCCTACTTCCGCGCCCCGTCGGGCATTGCCCTCTCGTTCCAGGCGCTCGACGAGCGCGGCATGGCCGTGCAGACCATGCGGAGCCTCACCTACCTCCAGCCCGGCGAGCAAGTCGGCTGCGTCGGCTGCCACGAGCATCGCACCACGGCCCCCGCCACCCGCGCCGCAGCGCTGGCGGCCGCGCGTGTGCCCTCCGAGATCACGCCCGGCCCCGAGGGCTCGAAGCCGTTCAACTACGCCATCCTCGTGCAGCCGATCCTCGACAGGCACTGCGTCGAGTGCCACCGCCCCGGCAAGGCCGACGGCGGAGTCGATCTGACCGGCGCTCCGGCCGGCGAGTTCACCGCGTCGTACAACGCGCTGGCGCCGCGCGTACCGTTCTCCCAGTGGAAGGGTACGCCCCAAGACAACTTCGAGCCGCTCACCTACCCGGACCGCTTCGGCGCCCGGGCCAGCAAGCTGACGGAACTGCTCCTCGAAGGCCACGAGGGCGCCACCCTCTCCGAAGCCGAGGTCGACCGCCTGGTCACCTGGATGGACGCCAACGCCCTCTTCTACGGCACCTTCGATCCCGAAGACCAACAGCGCCAACGCCGCGGCGAGCAAATCGCGGGCCCGGCGCTGGAATAGACGCCGCTTTTTTGCACGTCCGGGCTTGTACTCACCTTTCGAGAAGCAGAGGCCGCTTCCCGTCAGGGGGAGGCTCGACCGATCCTCGCTGAGGAAGTAGCTATGGAGGCCACCGAACACCTCGATCGTGGCCGCGCCCACTATGAAGCCAACGAATTCGACGACGCTTGTGCGGAATTCAGCCGGGCAATCGAGCTGGCGCCGGGCTTTCCCGACCCCTACACCGGTCGCGGGTACGTGCATTATTTGAATGGCGACTACGAGAGAGCAATCTCGGACTTCAGTGAGGCAATCCGTTTGAATCCTCGCGATGCCGACGCGTGGGCAGGACGCGCCGATTCGCGGCAAATCATCGGCCGATTCGAGACTTGTAGGGTGCGTGAAACGCACCCTATGACGGTTTGTCGATTCAACTGGTGCGTTTCACGCTCTCTACGCGCTGGTGCGTTTCACGCACCCTACGCGCTACGCGCTCTTGCTGCCGAACTCAGTCGCCTTCTTTCGTCCCTTTCTTTTCCGCGGCCAGCAGCTCGCGGAGCGCGGCGAGCAGCACGGCTTCGACTTCCGGGGCGACGCGGGAGCGGGTGGGCTCATAGCCGCCTTGGGAGTAGGCGATCTTCGTGCCGATGTACGTGGGGCCCGCGTCGCCGTAGGCGGCCATGAAGACCGAGCGGTCGGGCCGCATCGCCTGGGCGGCAAGCTGGTACTCGACGAACAGCTCGCCCGGCATGTGCACGACGCTCGCCGGCCCGATCTCCAGGCACGCGAGCGGGATCTTGTGGCCCGACTGCATGCGGCGGAGGAAGACGAGGTCTCGGGCGGCGTGCATCCGCTCGCGCACGCTCACCTTGGCGTCCTCCAACGTGCGGCGGGCTCCCTCCTCGCTGATCCGCGGGCTGACCGGCAGGCCGACCGGGCACACACGCCAGCTCACGTCGGCGGCGGTGACCGGCGTCTTCTCGGTCGCTTCCCAGGCGGCCTTCATGCCCGCTTCGAGTCGCTTGGCGAGCACGGGGCGGTTCTCCTTGGCGCCGTTGTTGTACTTGCCGCACCCCACGTTGCCGCCGGCGCCGTTGAAGTAGACCTGGAACACGCCGGGGAGCGCGGCTTCGCGGGCCCCGCGGGCCATGCCCACGAAATCGTAACTCACGCCGCCCTGGCCGTAGTAGCTCTGCGGGTGGCAGGCGTAATAGTTGATTGCCACCAGGGGCCGGTCGCCGTCCCAGAAGCTGAGCACGCGGAGATAGGGATCGATCGTGCCCTCGGGGGCTTCGATGGCCTTCTCGTTCCGGCAACTGCTGAAGCGGACGTATTGCACTTTGCCGTCGGGCCCCAGCACGCGCCGGCTGGAGGCGACCTGGTCGACCTTGGCCGTGCCGCAGCCGACGTGCGTGACGGGCTGGGGCTTCCGGGCGGCCTCGCCGGCGGCTTGGGCGACCCGGCCGATCGCCTCGTGGGCGACTGCCACGTCGAACATCTTGCCGCCGAGCCCATGGGCGGCCAGCAGCTCTTCGGTGGAGAAGTCGATGCCGGGCGTGTCGTGCTGGTGGGCGACGTGCACGCAGACTCGATCGGGCGACGTGCCCACCGCCTCGGCCAACTCCCGGCGAAAGGCGTCATGGGCGGCGTTCCCGATCCCCACCCAGTCCACCGCGCAGAGGACGATCGGCGGCCCGTCGGCCAGGAGGATGATCCCCCGGGCACTGAGCGGATCGACGATCCGCTCGGCCGGGCGGACGTTTCCGTGGCAGAGCGGGGCTCCCAACGGCGGCGTCACGTCGGCCTGAAACGTGGCGATCCGAAGCGGCCTGGCCGCCTCGTCGGCAAAGCCCCGGGCCGCCCAAAGCGAAACGGCCATCAGGGCCAACAGAAGGACAGGGTGGCGTCTCACGATGAATACTCCTCCCAGAGGACCACGGCCGCATGCGACCGCCAAGGCATGCCAACGGCCCCTATTGTAACCGGCGGCGGGACACGATGGGAGCTTTCGCGCCGTCCGTTCGCCGGACACTTCGCCACTTCCGTAGCAGGCACACGCCGTGTGCCGTCCGCCGGTTACGGCACACGGCGTGTGCCTACTACTCCTGCTCGCGCACGCCGGTGTCTTTCGCCGTTGACGCGGCCCGTCCCCTTGATTCACAATGGATCTCGTGTGTCGGACGCTGGGGGGCGCCACGAAACGGTAACCACGCCATGATGCGAATCTCGTACGGTTGGGTGCTTCTCGGGATCTGGGCGCTCGCCACGCCACTCGGGCCCGGCCAGGCGGTGGCGGACGTCCTCGCCTGGGAAAGCTTCGATGGCTGCGCATCCGGCTCGCTTACGGGCGTAAGCGACGGCGCGGGCTGGGGCGGGCCGTGGGACGTCCACGGCACGGCCACAGTCCGGCCGAACCGGACCACCGTCGACGGGGTGCCCTGCTTCGGCCATTGCGTGGTGCTCGACGGGAACACCCGGGCGAGCCGCGTGCTGGACGTTCGGCCGGATGGGGTTTTTGACCGGGCCGGGCTCGTCGAAGCCGGACGGATCGGCAAGCGCGGCCGCGTCCTGTACGTCGGCTTCATGCAGCGGGTGTCTGCGGTGCCCGTGGTCACGCCGGGGACCCCCGCTTACCTCCGCTTCTACAGTTTCGAGCTCAACACCGGCCCGGACGATCACACCCGCGTGCTGGAGATCGGCCACGACGACCGCAGCAACCGGCCCGACGGCCCTTTCTACGGCGCGGCGTCGGTCGCGAACAACGGTCGCGACGACCGGGAGCCGGGGCAGTTCCGGTCGCTGGGCACGCCGGATACGGAAGCGAACGTGATCGTCGTGAAGCTCACGTTCGGCCCCGACGACCGCGACGTGGTCGAGGTCTTCCGCAACCCCGAGTCGCAGACCGACGAGTCGGCCAGCACCGTCGACGCCCGGCTGGAGGGCGATTTTGCGTTCGACCGGGTCGCCTTGGCCCGATTCGTGGGCAACGAGCCGGTCCACGAGGTGGACGAGATCCGCTTCGCAAGCGAGTATGCCGACGTGTTCGCGCCGGTCGACGCGGAGAGAATCCAGCAGCTTGCCGCCCAGGCGCGGCAGAAGATCGAGCGGAACGCCGAGGCGCTTCGCCGCAGGATCGACGCGATGGAGGCTCGAGGCATCGACACGACCGGCTGGCGGGAGCAGGCGGATCGGATCTGGGCCTCCGCCCGGGAGGGCTCCCCCTGGCAAGGGCTCGGCGCCCTGGAAAGGCTCGAATCGTCGATTGCGCTGAGCGAATCGGGGCTCGTCGTCCCGAAGCTGCTGTTCGTCAAGCGCCCCATGTTCCAGCCGACGCACATCTACACGGAAATCAGCGACGGGCCGTTTCGGCCGGGCGGCGGGATCTTCGTCCTCTCACCCGCCCGGCCCGACGGGCAAGCGACCTGCATCTTCGACGCCGGCGGAGGCATCGTCCGCGATCCGGAGGTCTCCTTCGACGGCCGGAGCGTGCTTTTTTCGTATCGCCCCGGCGAGGACGATTACTATCACGTCTACGAGATGCGCGTCGACGGCTCGGGCCTGCGCCGGATCACCGACGGGCCGTTCCACGACCTGGACCCGTTCTACCTGCCCGACGGCCGGATCGGGATGACCTCGACGCGGGCGAAGTCGCGGGCGTTGTGTTTTTGGGTGCGGGCGGCCACGCTGTTCGCGATGCATGCGGACGGCACGGAGATCCGGCCGCTCACGTCGAACAACGTCAACGAGTTCACGCCGCAGATGCTCCCCGACGGGCGAATCCTCTACACCCGCTGGGAATACATGGACAAAAGCGCGATCTTCGTCCAGAGCCTCTGGTCCACTTTGCCCGACGGCACCCGGGCCCGGCAGATCTTCGGCAACAACCTGATCCATCCGGTTTCGCTCTTGCAGGCGCGGCTGATCCCCGGCTCGAAGAAGATCGCCTGCATCCTGGGGGCGCACAACGGCGACAGCGTGGGCCCGTTGGTGGTCGTCGATCCCACCGTGGGAATGAACTCTCCCGACGCCATTCTCAACTTCACGCCGAGCTGCAACTACCACAGCGGCTGCTTCGCGCCCTTTCCGCTGGATGAGAGGTGGTGCCTGGTCTCGTACGGTCCGCAGGAGCCGTTCGGGATCTACGCCTTCCGGATCGACCCACCCGCCGAATCGATTGCCCCGCGGAAGACGGCGGTGGCCCCCCAGTCGCCGCAGCATCCGAACAACCTCGGCGAGTATTGGGCGTCGTTCACGGGGGGGCGTCATCTCGTCTATCGCGACGACACGTACTCGTGCGTCGAGGCGATGCCCCTCGCGGGCCGGCCCGTGCCGGAAGAAGCGGGATCTCCGCGGGAGTCGGATCCGCCGCAAGATGCCGGACAAGACGCCTTCGGCGAGGGCACGCTCGTCCTGGTCGACGTCTACCGCGGTTTGGAAGGAGCGGTGCCGCGGGGGACGATCCACTCCCTGCGGATCGTCGAGGAGATGGGCCACCGCGATGAACGAGGGCGACGGGACTATGAGGGCGCGTTCGACGCGGCCGAGTTCCAACGGCAATACGGGGCCGGCTTCATGAGCCTCTACGCGGCCCCCTGGGAGAGCGGCAAGCCGGCGCCGTCCCTTCAGGCGAAGTACGTGTATGGGACCGTGCCGGTCGAGCCGGACGGGTCGGCCCATTTCCGGGTGCCCGCCGAGCGGCCCGTCTACTTCCAGGCGTTGGACGCCGACTACAACGAGATCCAGCGGATGCGGAGCTACCTCCACCTGAAGCCGGGCGAGACGCAAAGCTGCATCGGATGCCACGAGCATCGGTTCACGTCGCCGCCGGCGGGCACGGCCGAGCTGCCGATGGCCCTTCGCCGCGGCCCGAGCCCGATCGAGCCGCCGCCGTTCGGCGTGGGGCCGTTTTCGTACGTGAAGCTGGTGCAGCCGATCCTGGACCGGCGGTGCGCGTCGTGTCACGCCACCGAGGAGCCGGCCGGGGGCGTGAACCTCTCCCGCCGGCCGGACGGCCGGGGCGTGCCGATCTCCTTCGCGTCGCTGGTCCGCCCGCGAACCGACCCGGACCGCCCGCCGCTGGTCGATTTCTTCGACAACTGGTGGGGCGTCTCGACGACCGTCCCCGTGGCCGAGCCGCTGAGCTTCGGCACGTCGGCAAGCCGCCTCGTCGAAATGATCGACACGCGGCACGAAGGGGTCGACCTGCCCGACGCCGACCGCGCCCGCATCCGGCTCTCGCCGCTCGAGCGCCGCATCCTCACCACCTGGATCGACCTGAACTGCCCGTTGTGGGACAATTACGACCCCGAGCGGCACGCGTGTGTTGATAGCGAGTGAGGTTCTCCCGAGCGAGAGGCAAGAGGTTGTCCCACGAAATGCGTGTCGAGATCGACGAATTCACGATGGCCGATTACGACGAGGCCTGCGCGCTTTGGCGGGCGATGCGGGAGGTCGAGCTGGACGACGCCGACACGCGGGAGAAGATGGCCGGCTACCTCAAGCGCAATCCCGCGATGAGCTTCGTCGCCCGGGAGGGGGGCAAGATGGTCGGGGCGGTGCTGTGCGGTCATGACGGCCGACGCGGCTATCTGCATCACCTGGCCGTTCTGCCGGAGTATCGCAACCGGGGCATCGGCACGCGGCTCGTGGACGCGTGTCTTGAGGCGCTCGGCTCGCAGGGGATTGAGCGGTGCAACATCTTCATCTTTTCCGACAACGAGTCGGGCAGGGCCTTTTGGACAAAGACCGGGTGGAGCCGGTCCCCGGACGTGGACGTGATGTACAAATACATCGAGCCCGCAGCGAGACCGGAGAAGCACTAGCGCGAGGCGCCGGAGGCGGCCTGCCTGTGCGAGTCAGCCGGTTGTTGTCCGGGCGACGGTCCCTGCGATTCGCGTGAAGAAATCCGACGACGCCTTGGCCGAGGGCCACTTGGCGTTCGACCCGTGGTGAGGAAAGGCTACGATTCTCGCCTGCGGAACGGCACCGTGCGTGTGCTCAGCCTTCCGCCTGGGGGATACAGCAGTTGACGTGCTCGACGACGTCTCGCTCGGAGGTTGCCATCGCGTAGATTTTCAGCCATTCGTGGTGGTCGTGCAGGGGCAGCTCCTCGCTTCCGCCAAGGCGGCAGGAGGCGAGGATGGTCAGTCTCTCATACCGAGGATCGGTCTGGGACAGGTCCCGCAATTCCCTCAGGGTGGCAACGGGTTTCACGTCGTTCATCGACTGCGCCTCCTGGCCGTGTTCCGAGACCGACATGAGAACTGCTCCAAGATCGACGTGCGGGGCGTCTACGGCCGGATATCCTAGGGCCCGCCACGGTGCTCTCGGGCACGACCCGTCCGGAAATCACGACTCCCCACTCGGTTCCCCACGTTCGGCGGCCCTTCGTCGCTTGACCAGAGTGACCTCGTTGCCCGACTCGTTGAACGTCACTTCATCCATCAAGTTTCGCATAATTGCCAGGCCCCGGCCGCGCCCTGCCTCCAAGGCGCTGGGGTCCTTGGACTTGGGGACCGTGCTGACGTCGAACCCCGAGCCTTGGTCGCGAACGACGAAGCGGACGTCCTCGGGCGAGAGGCTCACGGCCACGTCGATTCTTCGGTCCCGAACCGCCGGGTCGAGGCGCGGGTCGTGGACGAGGCTCACGGTCTCCCCGGCGCGGAGCTTGTCCAGCGCGTCCTGCATCTGGTTGACGCTCAGCTCCAGACTGCCGTGCAACAGCGCGTTGAGCAACGCCTCCTTCAACGCCATGCCGACCTGGAGCCCCTCGGTGTAGTCGCAGAACCCGATCCCCACGACCAGCCGCTGCACCAGGTCGACCAGGGGATCGATCAACTCGGCGTCGCTGGGCAACGAGAGCGTGAACTGCGACCCGGTCATGCAGCCCACCAGCTCCTCGTAATTGCGCTCCGCGCGCCCCAGCGCCACGACCTTCTCCACCGTGTTGACCAGCTTCCGGGCGAGCTGCTGTTTGGGGACGTAGCTGGCCGCCCCTTTCTCCAGGGCCTCGACGGCGAGTGCTTCGCTGCCGAAGGCGGTCATGAGGATCACGGGCACTCCGGGATACCGCCGCCGGACGGCGCTGACCAATCGCAGGCCGTCCATCTCGGGCATCTGCATGTCGGTGACGACCACGTCCGGCGTTGCCTGCTCCATTCGTGCCAGAGCTTCCACACCGTCCTCAGCGCTCTCGATCGTCCATCCGGACTTGCTACCCAGCAGCCCACTGACCAGCGTGCGATCAGTGGCCGAGTCGTCCACGACAAGTACGGTCGTCATGCGTCGACTCCTTCACGGATGCGGCAACGGGCCCTTCGAGCGGGCCGAGATCATGGGCTCCCTCCCTCCGTCTCTCTACGAACCCAGTCTAGCAGAACCGAGGTGAGCCGTTCCATCTCTTTTTCGAGTACGGCCAAGATTCCCCCTGCGTTTTCCAGACTGCCTTTCTTCCCCATCCTTTCCAGGCGGGAATCGCAATCGAACGCAGGGATCGACTTCCAGTAGCGAATGGACCCCTTCCGTGCATGGGCGTGCAGCCGCAGGGCGCCCGGCGCCGGTTGCTTGGCGAATCGCGGCCACAAGACAAGCCGCGGCGTGTCGCCGGAGGGAGCCCTCCCAAAACGTTTGGCATCAGTTGGGGCCGGGGAGATCGATCTTCGCTTCTTCCGCGGCTTGGCGGAGCTTGTCGAGAGCCCGGGCTTCGAGCTGTCGGATTCGTTCCTTGGTGACGCCCAGGTTGGCGCCGACTTGTTTGAGCGTGAGCGGTTCCTGGCCCCGTCTGAGGCCGAAACGCTGGACGACGATCGTTCTTTCCCGCTCGTCGAGCCGATCGAGGATGCTCTCCACCTGCCGTTCTCGCTTCTTTTGGGCCAACTCTTGCTCGATGTGGTCGGGCCGGCTGTCTCCCGTGTCGCCGAACAGCTCGCCGAGCCCGGTGCGGAAGCGGTCGCGGTGGCGGTGTTCGTCGTGGAGCGAGCGGGTGTAGTTCTTCATGATGGCCCAGCTCGCGTAGGTGCTGAACTTGTTGCCTCGGGCATAATCGAATCGGTCCACGGCCCGGATCAAGGAGATGTTGCCGTCGCTGATCAACTCGAACAGCGGCGTCGTTTCGCTGACGTGCCGCTTGGCGATCGATACCACCAGGCGCAGATTCGACCGGATGATCCGGTTCTTCACGGCGACCGCCTCTCGGGAGTACCGCTCGATCCGATTCATAAGCCTCCGCTTCGGATTCCGCGGGTCGATCTGCTCGCGGAGTTTGGCGGCCTTGTACTTCAGGTAGTTCATCTTGCGGAACAAGTGGACTTCCTGCGAGGGCGTCAAGAGCGGAATCTCATACAGACTTTTCAAATACGGCGGCAACCCGGAGGGTGCTCGAGGCGTTCGGGCGGGGCGGTCGGAAGCGGGCATCGGTCCCAGAATCAGCCTCTCCTGCTCCGGGGAACGGATCTTGGCGAACTCGTCGTTGGGGACGCAGTCCAGCGGAAAGTCCAGAATCCATCGGGCACGCATCTCCTCGAGCACCCGGCTGATGCACGCCCGCGTGCGATGGAACCGTCGGGCCAGGACCTCGACGGAATCCCCTCGGTGATGCTGTCCGAAGATCTTCTGCTTGGTCTCCAGCTCCAGCGGCCCGTAAATGTGGGGGAAAACGGCTATGTGGGGGTTCTCTTGGTCGAACCGCTTGAGGGTGTAGCGGATCGTTTCGATGCTCCGACCGGTTTCCTGGGCGAGACACCTGGCGACCTCGGCCGGCCATTTCCCGGCCCGCGCCAGGCGGCGGGCGCGGTCGACGATCCCGGCTCGCTCTCTCTCCGTCAACTGGCTGAACCGCGCGCCGCGGCAGACGCGATCCCGGTTCTCGGCCACGAACCGGTCCACCGAGCTTTTGAGAAACCCGACTCGCTCGCGCCCGTCCACGACAAAGCGTTGACCGACCAGCCCCTGACGCCGCCATCGGGAGATCGTCTTCGTGGAGACGTTCAGATACCGGGCCAACTGGTCGACGGTGAACACCGTCTCTCCGTTGGCGGCCGCGGCGGCGCCCGTCTGCGGACCGTCTTCCCCAAACAGCCGCAACGGGGGCCCGGTGTCACCGCCCTGTCGCCCCGAGACGGCATGGATCGCAGAGCAGCCGCGGCGGATGGGCGCGCGGACGGGCGTGCAGCTCCACGTTCGCGTCGCGCCGCGTTCGGCCAGGGCGGGCTCCGGCGGGGCCGCGTGTTGCGCCGGCCTGTCTCCCATGCCGCCGTGGATTTCCAGTTCGCAGATTCCCCGGACGGCCGGATGCAGGTAGTCGGTGTGCATCGTATTTCCTCCTCCAGGCAGGCTCGGAGGTGCCCCGAGAGCGATCAGCTCCGGGAAGGCACGCTCCCGTCGTGTCGGATCTCTTGCCGGCCGGGGAACTGACGCGAGCACGGCTCAAACGCTCACGCGGCGCCCCCGGGGCTCAGCGTCCGCCTCCAATTGGCGAGAGACTTCCTCGCGGTGAATCGGGATTTCGGGCGGTGCCGAGAACCCAAGCCTCACTCGGCCGTTGTGGCTCTCCAGCACCGTGACCTCGATGAACTGACCGATCCGCACTCGCTCTCCGTTCCTTCGGGACAAAACCAGCATGGGAAGCCCTTCCTGCAAACCAGGTTTGATCTAGTCAATACGACGGGGATCTTCTCCGCCGCCCGTGCGCGGGTCGTCGCCCGGCCCCTCAGAGATCGGCACCGGAATCACGTCGATCCGATTGTCGACGGTACGGACGCCACGGACTCTCTGAGCCAGCGATCGGGCGGTCTGCTTCAGGAAGTAGGTGGAAACGCGGCCGCGGAGCGTCAGGGTCCCCTCGCGGAACTCGCAAGTGATCGGATGCTCGGCTAGCTCGGACGACTCCCGGAGGCGTGCTTGGGCCGCGGCCTCGATCTCTCGCTCCCCTGCTTCCCGCTCGTGTTCAGCGCCCATGTCACGGATTCTCCCATGCCCGTGGACCGGGCTTGTCGGACCGTCGTGCCAAGCCTTCTCGGAACCACCCGGCGGTCGTTCCCGTCGCCCCGATGCGGCCGCCGGAACTCGTTTTCGGAACTTGGTGATGATTCTGGCCAACAGCACGTTGGTTGCCTCATCCAGGAGTCTCTTGTCCCATGTCGGCCGCTATTCTACGGATCATCCCGACCCTCGGTAATCGGGAGAAACGCGGTTTCTCCATGGGGCAACGCCGGGGGGCGTCTAGGGAATCTCCCTATGGCTCGTCTCCCAAGCGGCGGTACAAATGTCGGCAATCGGAAGCACGAGCCGGTGCCTCCGGGTCACCCGAGCTGCCGTTGCAGAAGGCGGCGGCAGCGGGCGCCTGGCGCCTTGGGATCAGCCGAAGAACAACTCCCGCATTTTTCCGGCGGCCTGGTACCGGGGGGGACGGAGGTGGGGAACTAGCCGCCGCAGTCGTCAACCTCTTTTCCACCGGCACCAGGCCGGCGGGAAAGACAAGGACGGGGCGAGAGGGTTTTCGTCGGCTCCCTCCCGCGTCTAGGCACGCGCCGGGGACCCGCTACAATGGGTCTGCGTCGTCGGCCGACCGTGACCGACGCCAGCACCCGCCGGCCCGGCTCCCGCAAGCCACTCGCCCCGCACGGACGAGAAGCAGACCGACCCGCCAGCGTCAGCCAATCGGGGTGGTTTCGATGATCAGCCGCGTTGTCAGACCCCGCAATCTATCGCATCTCCTGGTCGGATTGTCGGTGATCGTGGGGCTGTTGCTGACGCGGTGGTACGGCAGCTACCCGCTGTTCCACAGCCTCGTCGAGGTATTCAGCATCGTCGTGGCCTTCGGCATCTTCACCGTCTTCTGGAACGGACGGCGGTTCCTGGACAACGGATGCTTTCTGTTTCTCGGCATCGCCTATTTGTTCGTCGGCGGCATCGATCTGCTGCACACCCTGGCCTACAAGGGCGTGGAAGTCTTCGACCACCCGGGCTCCAACCTGGCGACCCAACTCTGGATCAGCGCCCGCTGCGTCGAAAGCCTCTCGATCCTCGCGGCCCCGTTGTTCCTTCACCGCCGGCTCAATCCGTACGCGCTAGTGGCTGCCTACGCGATGGTCGTTGCCTTGCTGCTGGCGTCCATTTTTTACTGGGGAGTCTTTCCGGACTGCTTTGTGGGAGGATTGACGACGTTCAAGGTGGCCAGCGAGTATCTGATCTGCCTGGTTCTCGTCGTCGCTCTCCTCTTGCTCTATCGAAGGCGCAGCGAGCTGGACGCCCGGGTCTACCGGCTCTTTTTCACTTCGATCGTCCTGACGGTTGCCGCGGAGCTGGTCTTCACGTCGTACGAGGTCGTGACGGACAACTGGAACATGACCGGCCACTTCTTGAAGCTCATCTCGTTTTACCTGATCTACGTGGCGTTCGTGGAAGTCGCGATGACCAATCCGTACGCGGTGCTGTTCCGCAACCTGAAGGAGAGCGAGGAGTCTCTGCGGCGGAGCGAGGGACGCTTCCGCGGCACGTTTGAGAACGCGGCGGCGGGGATCGCCCACGTCGATCTGGACGGCCGTTGGCTGCTCGTCAACCAGAGGCTGTGCGAAATCGTCGGCTATCCCCGCGAGGAGCTGCTCCAAAAATCGCTCCAGGACCTCACCCACCCGGACGATCGGGTTGCCCACAAAACTCAGTTCGAGGCGCTCACCCGAGCCCGGATCAGCAACTACTCCATGGAACAGCGGTATCTCCACCGGGAAGGGAGGATCGTTTGGGTCAACCTGACGATGGCGCTTCAGCGTGATCCGTCGGGCAGCCCCCGGTATTCGATCGCCGCGGTCCAAGACATCACAAGACTCAAAGACGCAGAGCGCAAGCTCACGGCGATCAACGAGACGCTCGAACAACGGGTCGCCGAGCGCACGTCGCTGGCGGAGCAGCGGGCCGCCCAGCTTAGGGTGCTCGCCTCGGAGCTGACGCTGGCCGAGCAACGCGAGCGCCGCCGCCTGGCCCAGATCCTCCACGACCATCTCCAGCAGTTCCTGGTCACCGCCAAGCTGAAGCTGGGTATGCTGCGGCGTCGCGCTTCGGACGAAGCCCAAGAGCAGTCGCTTGGTCAACTGGATGAATTGTTGGACCAGGCCATCGACGCCTCGCGCTCGCTTACCGTGAAGCTCAGCCCACCCATTCTCTACGACGCCGGCCTGGCCCCCGCCCTGGAGTGGCTCGGTCGACAAATGCAGAAAAAGCATGGCCTTGCCGTCGAGGTCCATGCCGACCCCCAGGCCGAGCCCGACACCGACGACTGGCGCGTCCTCATCTTCCAGGCCGTGCGCGAGCTGCTGTTCAACGTGGTCAAACATGCCCGGGCGGACTCCGCCCGAGTCGAAATGACCCGCACCGACGAGGGGCAAGTCCGGGTGAGGGTCAGCGACCCGGGCGTCGGTTTCGATCCGTCGAGATTCGAGGCCGATGGCGGGTCGGACGAGGGCTCCGACGGCGGGTTCGGGCTGTTCAGCGTTCGCGAGCGATTGGCGCTCTTGGGAGGCCGGCTGGAGATTGACGCGACGCCCGGCCGGGGCACCCGGGTCTCCATCCTTGCGCCGCAGCCTCAGCCCCGAGAGCCGGGCGGCCGCGCTCCGCCTGCCGGCCTGGTGGCTCGGACCCCGGCGCCGGAACGGCGTGAGGGGCTAGCTGCGCGCGAGGCCCCTTCTGGGACCGCGGCCGCCGCGAGCGTCGAGCCGATCCGAGTGCTTCTGGCCGACGACCACGAGCTTCTGCGCGAGGGTCTGGTAAGCCTCTTGAGGGATCAGCCCGATATGGAAGTGGTTGGCGAAGCGTCCGACGGAGAGGCGGCCGTCGATCTGGCCCTGAAGACCCGGCCCGATGTCGTCATCATGGACGTGAGCATGCCCCAACTGAGTGGAATTGAGGCGACCCGGCGGATCACGGCCACCGATCCGGACATTCGTGTGATTGGGCTCTCCATGCACGAGCAAGCCGACATGGCCGGGGCGATGCGCAGGGCGGGAGCCGTGGCCTACCTGCCCAAAGACGGGCCCGTCGAGGAGCTGATCGCGGCGATCCGCCACGCGTCAACGAGACGTGGCCGAGCGCGTCGGAATCTGAACGAGTGACACGACCCTCCGCGACTGCCCCCGATCTATAGACAATCGCCCCCCCCTCTGGTACGCTGATCCTGTCATTTGGCACGCTGATCGTGTCGTTTCTGACGAAAGGCTGCGCGACGACTGCCGCGCGTTGCAGCTCAGCTCTGCCGTTATCCAATCGGGCAAGCCGGCCAACTCGATGGAAGGCCGAGGACCTGGGTGGCTCGCTCTTCCGCCGCCACCTACCAGAGCAGGTTTCGCATGGCTCGCCGGGGGGGCACAATCATGGAAGTCAGAAGGACTGAAGGCGAAAGCCGCGATCGCTCGTCGATTCCCGGGCGGGTGCGGGTCCTGATCGTCGACGACCATCCGATTTTCCGCCGTGGACTTCGCGACCTGATCGAGGAGGAACCCGATCTGGTTGTTTGCGCCGAGGCCGCCGACGCGGGCGAAGCGATGAAGCTGGTCAAGACCCACTCTCCCGACGTGGCCGTCGTCGACCTCTCCCTCAAAGGGGGCCACGGCCTGGAGCTGATCGAGCAGATCCGCGAACACGACGAACAGATCCGGATGCTCGTCTGCTCCGTGCACCCGGAATCCCATTTCGCCGAACGCGTCCTCCGCGCCGGGGCGATGGGCTACGTGAACAAGCAGGAAGCCGCCGACAAGCTGATCGATGCCATCCGGCAGATCCTCGACGGCGAAATCTACGTCAGCGACCCCATCGCCAAACGCCTGTTGCACAGTCTCGTCGGCGGAAAACGCACCGGGAAGAGCCCGATCGAGAGCCTCACCAATCGGGAAATGCAGATCTTCGAGATGATCGGCCAGGGACTGACCACGAAGCAGATCGCCGGGCAGCTCCACCTGAGCCCCAAGACCGTCGAGGCCCACCGCGAGAACATCAAGACGAAGCTGAGCCTCTCCAACAGCGTCCAGTTGAGCTACTTCGCCTTCCATTGGACGCACGAGCAGAAGTGACCCGCGCGCGTCGATCGCCCCGACTCACGAGCAGCGTCTCGACGCGATCAATAGATCTCGATGCTCTTGACCACGCCGCCGCCGGAGGCTTGGGAGCCGTAGAGGCAGCGGTGGGCGCCGTCGACGAGATCCTGGCAGGGGAAGTTCCTGGAGGGGACGGACACCGTGGCGGCGCCGATGCTGATGCTCAACACCGAACGTCCGCGGGACGAGCCCGGCGTCAATTGACGAACGCGATCGATCAACTGGTTGGCGAGCCGGACGGCCGACTGGCGCTCGCAGTCGGGGAGGATGACCGCGAACCCGTGCTTCCCATGGGGAACGCAGACCACGTCGGCATGGTCGATGCCCCGGCAGGTCGTCTCCAGAAATTGCCGCAGTTTCCGGAAGCCCTCCTCGCCGAACGTGGTCGCCATTCTTGCGACGTCGTCCAGCTCCACCAGGAGTAAGGTCAATCCGCACTGCGACTGACGACATTCCGAGACCGCCGCGTCCAACGTTCCGAGCAAGGCGGGATCGACCTCCGTGGCGGCCGACGTGGCGGCTTGGCCCGCACGCGCGTCTGCGGGGGCCGACCTGCCCGCGTGGCTTGCACACGTGTCGGTGGAGGGTGACCGGGTGGATGAGCCGGCCGCAGACGGGTGGGGGGGCCTTGCGGCAATCGACTCGGGCGCCGGCTGGTCCGCCGTCGCAGGGGCTACGGGAGGGGAAGCCGGCGGCACAATCCGCGCCACCGCGTCGGAGAGGACGTGGAACTCGTGCTCGAACGCCTGACTCTCCGATTCCAGCGCGCGGCGGCCCTCCCTATACACGACCAAGTCCCCGGCCACCTCGGCGGCTACCTGGGCCAGTTGCAGGTGGGCTTCGACGAGCACGTCGTGGAAGTCGCGGCCTTCAGGGAGCCGCAGCGAGAGCACCTCGGCGAGCTGCTCGACCTTCGCTTCCAGTTCCTCGACCAACTGTTCCAGTTGTCCCTGGGAAAGCCTCAGCGAGGCGTCGCCGGCCACAAGCAACTCGCCGAGCGCGTCGGCTCGCCCCTCGGCCACAAGCTGGGCCACCAAGCCGGCCCAATGAACGATTTCCCCCAGTGTCGGGCACGACGGCGAGGGGGAGCCTGGCTGGCCGTCGGTCCATCGCACGGCTTCGACCAGCACGTCGGGGAGCCCCCAATGCCTCAACAGTCGCGACGTCAGCTCGGTGTGATCGAAACCGAACAGCCCCGTTTCCAGCGTCGCCAGATCGCTTCCTCGGTCGTGCACTTTTTGTAGGAACTCGAGGTACGGCTTTCCCACCTCCTGGATCAGAAGGAGGATCCCCAGGTCCTGAAGCAAGCCGGCGATGAAGGCCTCGTCGCCCGAGTGCACGCGGAGCATTGCGGCGATCTCCCGGGCGGCGACGGCCTTGGTGAGCGTGTGCCGCCAGTACCGTTCGAGGACCTCGGCCGCGACTCCGTGGAACAGCTTCTCCGGCAGACTGAATCCCAGCACCAACAGCTTCAGCGGTTTCGTGCCCAGAAGCGACAGCGCCTGGCCGAGGTCCGAAACCTCGCGACTGAGCCCGAATAGCGAGCTGTTGACGACCCGGAGCACCTTGGTGGTCAGCGCCGGGTCGTTCTCGATGCACTGCTTCAACGCGGCGACGTCGACCGTCGGGTTGTTCGTGAGCTCCAACACCTCCATCGCGGCCGCCGGCAGACTGTAGAGCTGGCCGGCCTTGCTCACGAGATGCTCGAGGGGACCCGGAGAGCTGGTCATGGCGTATTTCGGGTGGGTAGATTGAGGACGCGGTCGCCGGGGGCCGTCAACGCAAACGCCCGTATCCCAAGTCTAGCTCAAGTCTTCCGCGCTCCAGCCGTCCCAGGGTGTGGCGTCCCGAAAAAACGGCAGAATCGACACAAGTTGGCGATCGGCAGTGGGCATTCGGCGGCAAGCCGCAGCCCGTCAAGGAGCGCCCGGCCCTCGCCATGCATCATCCGTCATTCACCATTCACAGTTCATCCTTCATCCTTCCCCCACTACTCTTCCGCCACGAAACGGTAGCTGAGCACGCGGGGGCCGTCGATCTGTTCCGCCCGGAGCCATAGGGCTTTTCCGATCAACTCCCGGCCGTCGGACAGGCGGTACGTGTTGAGCTGGCGGCCGTGTTCCAGGCCGATGATCAGCGTGTTCTGTCGGCGGCGTCTGGGCGGGAACAGATGGCATCGGAGGCTGACCGGGCCCTGGGTGTCGTTGACCAGATGTTGCTCCACCTCCAGCTCGCCCTGCTGGTTCAGCCGGGTGACAATCTCGATATACACGTCGTTCGGCCCCACGTCGAGGTGCCGATACACGCTGAAACGGCGTTTCGGCTCGCGGGCACCGCCGGGCACCGTGCCAGGCACGGTCGGCGGGTCCAGTTCGAAGTCGACGCGGATCGGGTGACGCCCGCTGGTGGCGTTGTACGGGAGCATGATCCGGAAGGCCTGCTCGATCTTCTCGTTCTGACCGAGTTGGAACTGGATGCGGCGTGGATCGAGCTCCCAAGAGGCGGGGGCAACCAGCTCGAGTTGTCCGACGACCTCGCCGTCGAACGGATTGGCCAGGCGGAGGCTGTTCTGGTGGGGGCCGCCGATGACGCTGGGCACGCGGTCGCTGGCCAACGAGAAGCTCTGCCGCCAGCGGACGATCTTCTCGCTCACTCCGGTAACGAACGTGGGAAGCGTGCCGACCTCGATCACCTGTCGATGCTCTTGTTGCCCGGGAGTCGTGGTGCGGCCCCAGGGGTCGACCTGCCGGACCTCGTCGCCCAGGTAGATCACCTCCTGACCGGGCGTGTCGTTCCAGACGATCATCACCGCCTCCGAGCCCCGAGCGAAGACGTGGTTCCGGCTGCCTTCGGGCAATTGGACGGAGCCCAAGTACTGGGCCCCGCCCAGCGCCAGCGCGGTGGTCCGCCAGGGCAAGAAAAGCTCGCCCACGCTGCCGTCTTCGTTCATCAGCCCGCGATCCCCGTCGAAGGGGGCGGGGATGAACAGCCCTTCCGCGCCGTCCGCCTTGGCCAGAATCATCTGCCGGATGAGGTCCATGACCCTGGTGGGAAGGTCGTGCTGGTCTCGAGCCAGCGGCTCCAGGACGACCCAGCGACGCCACGGGAGATGCTCCGTGGCCGCCAGATGGGCGGCGAGCTCCTGCTCGGCCAACGGCGGGTCGGCGGAGAGGGCAAGGAATCGCCACGCCGGATGCCCCTCGGGGGACTCGGGCGGGGGCCGTCTCCAGTCCCAGCCGAATCCCAGGTTCACGTCTTGGCTGAGCCGGTCGAGTTGGGCCTTGACGTCGGCGATCTTCTCCCCCAGCTTCGCGTACCCGACGAAGCCCGTGTCCGTGTCGTTGCCCAACTGCCACCATCGCACCTGCATGCCCAGCCGCGCCGTCAACGACTCGAGCGACGGATACCACGGCTTGGAGTCGTCGATGAAGATCTGGGCGGGCGAGCTCAGCGTGGGAAACCGCGAGCGCAGGGCGTCCGGCGGATCGTGCAACAACCCGACCAGCTCGATCCCCTGCGAACGGAGATCCTGGGCGAATCGAGCCAGCTCCTCCACCTGCTCGTCGCCGGTGTCCTTGTCGAGCCATAGAGGGTATTTGACCCAGCCGATCCCTGCTCGGCCGGTCAGCTCGCTCAATTCCATCGGGGTGAGCGGCTTTCCGCCCCGCGGCAGACTCCATCCGAAGTCATCGCTGGGCGGACCGGCGTCCGGGCGGATCACGGCAAGGTTCAACTGGCGACGACGCGGCGTCCCCGACCGGTCGAGCACCGTCGCTCTCACGCGGTAGAATCCCGGACCCGGCACGGGCGGGCTCCACAGGACCGAGCCGACCCGAGTTGCGGCTTCCTCGGCGGGAGTGGCCGGAGGAGATGCCTCGTCGGGAAGGACCTCCGACGAAGGCAGCTCCCCCTCCGGCGCCGGGCTGGTCTTCAGCCGCAGCCGCTCCTCGGCCACCAGCGCGCCGAACGCGTCTTCCAGGCGGAAGACGACCGGAAGGTCTTCCTCAGAAAGCCCCGAGGCGTTGCAGGTGACCGCGATCTCGCTCGCGTCGGTGAACACGTGGTGCCGGTTGTTGGCCGAAACGGAGATCCGCGGCAGCCGGCCCAGCCAGACGTCGTCAAACCGGACCGAACCGGTCAGGTCCGGCCGAGCGCCCGGCTCCAAGTGCAGTCCGATGATCGCCAGCTTGGCGTCGGCCCGGCTGGGGGCCACGGGACCGACGCGGAGCTTGGTCCAACCCTGCGCGTCGCGGATCTTCTCGGAGTAGAACGTCTCCAAGCGACGCTCATCCTGGTCCAAGAGGGTCAAGGACAGACAGGCCCGATCGCTCTGGAGCCCCTCAACGTTGACCAGGCCTTCCACCACGTAGGTGTACATCAGCCTGATCGGGATCGGCGGACTGTGCACGGCCACGGCCCCGCCGTTCAGGTCGATGAGCAAGCAGTGCCCGCCGGCCGGCGTGGGCTCCTCGCGGATCTCAACTTCCACGTAGCGCGGGAATCCCGGGCCCCCGCGCCGGAGCCACTCGTCCGGCCAGTGATCGAAGTTCTTGTCCCAGGGGGCGTCGAACAGGCAGTGGAAGACCTCCGTTGCCCCGGGACAGCGTGCCTCAATAGGCGCATCCGCACTTGTCGCTACAATCGTTAGTGCCAAAAGGAGGTTCATCCGTTGCCTCTGTCGTCCGGCGACACCATGGACCATTCAGACTATCGTCCGGAAGGCCCGTCCGCTCGATCCAAGCGGCTCGGGCCGCTACGACCCGAAGGAGGACTCCCGTGCCTGCCTTGAAAATCGGCGTTGAGCTGGCCAGTTTGCGATTGCCTTTCAAGAAAGCCTTGCATACGGCGGCGGAGTGGGGCGCCGACGCGGTGGAAATCGACGCCCGGGGCGAGATCCGCCCGCAACAGCTCGCCCGGACCGGCCTGCGGCAATTGCGCAAGATGCTGGAGGACTTTGGCTTGCGGGTGTCGGCGGTCAGTTTCCGCACCCGGCGGGGATACGACACGCCTGCCGACCTGGAGCCGCGGATCGCCGGCACCAAGGCCGCCATGGAGCTCGCCTACCAGTTGGGGGCGACGGTCGTCGTCAACCACGTGGGACGCGTGCCGACGGATGAGGGGTCCGACGCCTGGCGACTGCTGGTCGAAGTGCTCGACGAGCTGGGCCGGCACGGGAATCGCGTCGGGACCCTCCTGGCAGCCGAAACCGGCACGGAAAGCGGCGAAGACCTCGCACGGCTCCTCGCCGCGCTGCCCGAAGGGGCCATCGGCATCGATCTCAACCCGGCCAACCTCCTGGTCAACGGCTTCTCGACCCGCGAAGCGGTCGACGTGCTGGGCCCGTCGATCCTCCACGTCCACGCCACCGACGCGTTCTGCGAGCTGGCCACCGGACGCCGCACGCAGGTCTCCCTCGGCGAAGGAACCGCCGACTACCCCGCCCTGCTCGGCGCGTTGGATCAACACGACTACCGAGGCTACTTCACCGTCACGCACCCCTCCGCCGGCGACCCGACGGAGGCAGTCGCGGAGGCGATCCGCTACTTAAGGAGCATCTAGGGAGGCCGGGGCCTCAGACCGAGGCGAGAGGTCAGTGGTCAGGGTTCAGGGTTCAGGATTTACGTGTATACGTGGAACTCCAAGTCCTGAACCCCGAACCCTGAACCCCACAAACTTGACTCATTTGCAGCAAATGTCCGAAGCCAAGTGCCCTAGGGAAGCGAAGCAGGCGCAACGTCTCTCTTGCGTTTCAGCAACCGTCTTTTCGCCGTCGCGTCGGCTGGCAGCCGTGCCTCGCTTCTGCTCTACTGGCCGGAAATGGAGTGGACTGGTCGATGAATGGACCCAAAGGCACGGGGCAGACCCCGGCGAGATTCGGGACGTTCGGGGGCGTGTTCACGCCTTGCGTGCTCACGATTCTCGGCGTCATCATGTTCCTCCGGCTCGGCCGCGTGGTCGGTCAGGCGGGCGTGCTCCAGGCGCTGGCGATCATCGCCGCGGCCAACGCGATCACGGTTCTCACGTCGCTCTCCCTCTCGGCGATTGCCACGAACACGCGGGTCAAGGGCGGGGGCGCCTACTACCTGATCAGCCGGAGCCTGGGCGTCGAGTTCGGCGGGGCGATCGGCGTCGTCTTCTTCCTGGCCCAGGCCGTCGCCGTGGCCCTCTACGTGGTCGGCTTCGCCGAGGCGTTCGCCGCCGCGCTGCCCGCGGTGCCGGCCTCCGTGCGGACGATCGCCACCATCGTCAACGTCTGCGTGTTTGCGTGCGTGCTGGTGGGGGCGGGCTGGACGATCAAGGTCCAGTACGTGGTTCTCGCGGTGGTCGGCGCGTCGCTGGCTTCCTTCTATCTCGGTGCTCTCCCCGCCTACAGCCTCGCCACGCTCCAGGAGAACTTGCGCCCAAGTTACGGCCAGAGCGAGAGCATCTTCACCATGTTCGCCCTCTTCTTCCCCGCAGTGACGGGCGTCATGGCCGGGGCCAATATGTCGGGCGACCTCAAGGACCCGGGCCGGATGATCCCCCGCGGCACGCTCGCGGCCGTGGGCCTGACCGCCGTGGTCTACGTGAGCGTGGCGGTCCTGCTCGCCGGCGCCTGCCCGCGCGACGTGCTCGTGGGCAACAACCACGCGGTCCGCGATACGGCCTGGTCGTCCACGTTGATTACCGCCGGAGTCTTCGCGGCGACGCTCTCCTCCGGCCTGGCCAGCATGATGGGGGCCCCGCGGATCCTCCAGGCCGTTGCACGGGACAACGTCTTCAAATCGTTGCGGCTCTTCGCCGCCGGCAGCGGCCGCCACGGCGAGCCGAGATCGGCCGTCGTGCTCACCTTCGCCATCTCCCAGGCGTGCATCCTCCTCGGCGATCTCGACACGATCGCGCCCTTGATCACCATGGCGTTCCTCATCACCTACGGGACGCTCAACCTGGCCACGTACTATGAGTCGGTCACGAGGAACCCCAGCTACCGACCGCGATTCCGGTATTCTCATTGGTCGACGGCGCTTCTGGGCGGGGTCGGCTGTCTGGCCGTGATGTTTCTCATCGCGCCGGTTTGGGCCGCCGTCTCGATCGCCGTCATGGTCGCGCTCTACCGATACCTCAGCGTTCGGGAAATCGAGTCGCGCTGGGGCGACGTGCTCAGTGGCGCGGCCTTCGAGCGCGCCCGGCGCAGCCTGCTGGCCCTCGAGGAAGAGCTCTACCATCCGAAGAACTGGCGGCCGATCGTGCTGGCGCTCAGCGGGGGTGGGTGGCAGCGGACCCACCTCGCCGTCTACGGGCATTGGCTGACCGCCGGCCACGGCGTGCTGACGCTGGGCCAGGTGATCAAGGGCGACGTCGAGGATTTCATGGAGCGGCGCGCCCGACAGGAAGAACTCGTCCGAGCCTTCATCCAGGAAGAGCAGTTGCAGGCGTTTCCCGCGGTCGTCGTCGCTCCCTATCTGTCCGACGGGATCGAGTCTCTGGTCCAATGTCATGGGCTGGGCGTGCTCCGCCCCAACACGGTGCTTCTCGGGTGGCCGAACGATCCGGCCCGCGTGGAGTCGTTCGGCTCGATCCTCCGCGTCGTGGCGGGATTGCGACGCAGCATCGTCGCCATCCGGACGACCGAAGACGTCGAAGATCCTTGGGTGGTGCCCGACGGAACCATCGACGTCTGGTGGCGAGGCAAGGCCAACGGCCCCCTGATGCTCCTGTTGGCCCATTTGCTCGTCACCAACGACGAGTGGCGAAACCGCCGGATCCGCCTGTTGCGGATCGCCGCCTCGGAGGCGGCGCGCGAGGAGATGACCCGGCACCTCGACGCGCTGATCGAAACGTCGAGGATTCGAGCCACTTCGGTCGTGATCGTGGCCGACGACGTTTTCGGGACGATCCACGACTTCTCCCGGGAAGCCGCCGTGGTGTTCTTCGGGTTTGAGGCGCCTCAGGAGGGATCGGAAACCGCGTTCCATCGCATGATGGAGCGATTGGCCGGGAAGCTTCCCCGGGCCATCTTCGTCGACAGCGCGGGGGGAATGGAGCTGGAGACCTGAATGGAATCCCGTGATGCTGCAACGTTGCGCAGGTGCAGGCGGGTCCGGCGAAAGCCCCGCCCCGTCCCGTTTTCGATCGCCCCGCGGAAAAGGTCCCCCGTTTATCGTCGTGATGCAACCGTTCACGGCGTTCGACGAAAGTAGCAGGCACACGCCGTGTGCCGTCAGCGAATGTCACGTTCAGGCCAGACCAACGACGCGTCCAAGCGACTCTGCCGGGTACTGCTCGCCGGGCGGACGGCACACGGCGTGTGCCTGCTACTTTCCCGGCCGTAAACTGCTACGTCGTGATTTTCGTGCAAACAGACGTCCGATCGGCCTGCACGCATTGGCCGTGCACGGCTCCATTGTTCGATTGAGGGTATGGGTATGTGTCGCTTTGTTTTGTACTTAGGCCCCCCGATTACGCTTGACTTGCTCACCACGCGCCCCGCGTTTTCCATCATTCACCAGAGCTACAAAAGCCGCATGCGCGAGGAGCCGCTCAACGGGGACGGCTTCGGCGTTGCCTGGTACGTGCCCTCCATCTCGCCCGAGCCGGCCGTGTTTCGATCCGTCCAGCCGGCGTGGAACAACATGAACCTGCGCGACTTGGCGCGGGTGACGCGGAGCTCCGCGATTCTTGCCCACGTGCGCGCGGCGTCGGCGGGAACGGGAGTCTCGGAGGCGAACTGCCACCCCTTCGCCGTGGGGCGACTTACGTTCATGCACAACGGCACGGTGCCCGAGTTCCTCAGGCTGAAGCGCACCTTCCAGCAGCGTCTGTCGGATGAGGCATTCTCCCAAATCCGCGGCCTGACCGACTCCGAGCACATGTTTGCCCTCTTCCACGACCGCCTGACCACCCTGGACGACGAGCCCTCGACCGAGGCCATGGCGCAGGCGATGGAAAGCACGATCGCGGAGGTCGTCGAGCTCGTCAACTCGGTCGAGGCCACACGGCACACGCTACTGAACTTCGCCGTGTGCGACGGAAATCAGGCCGTGGTCTCGCGCTACACGTCGGGCGACGGGGAAGCCCCCAGTCTCTACCTGCACACGGGAAAGAAGTACGTCTGCGAAAACGGCGTGTGTCACATGGTCGAAGCCGACCGGGAGCATCAAGCGGTGATCATTGCCTCCGAGCCCCTGACCGAGGAGCGAAGCTGGCATCCTGTCCCGAACAATCGGATCGTGCTGGTCCACCCCGACCATTCGATCGAATTCCGCGAGATCGGATGACGGAAGAGAGGACCGACGCACGCGAGCCCCCGTTCCCCGAGGGGCGGGCAGCCGGCGATCGCGATTGCCGGAAAGCGTCTCGCGCCGTATCGCCCGTCTCGCCTGCCCCCACGAGCTAGCCGTATCGAACGGCAAGCTCGATTTCCACCAGGTGGATCTTTCCGACGAGCTCAGCGACTAGTCGCGTGGGTCGTATCTCGAGCGTGTTCTCGCCCGCGTTCAATTGGCCCGGCTTCAGCGAGACCTCGTAGCGGAGATACGGCTCGAGCTTGACCGTGTGAATGCGCGTGTCCCTCCCGTTCGAGGCGTACCGCACGCGTTGATCCCCCGGATCGATTCGCCGCCCGTTCAGCGTGATCTCGAACCGCTCGCTGCGGGCGACGTTTTCGATCTTGAAGGCGAGCGTCGTCACCTTGGCCCGATCGTAGTCCTCGTAGCATCGGAATACGGCCTCGAGCCGCTTCTCCTCTTCGCCTCGATCGAAGGACTCCACGTCGGGCGCGTAGTGGCGGTAGTGCGTGTCCTTGCACCAATAGAAGAGGAACCGCTTGTCCTGGTGGCGCAGGAGGTCGGGGCGGGCCATCTCGTCGAGCGATTGCCCGACGCGCGTGAGGTCCGGGTGCCCGAAGCCCCGCAAATCGGGAAGCGCGATCCCCGCGTCTTCCGGGGGGCAGGGCATCTGGGACGACAGCTCGAAAAGGCATGGGTAGTTGAACAGGTAGACGCCGTCCGCGCCGCACGCATGCGCGTTGGCCGCCGCGGCACGGTACTCTTCGAGCCCGAGGTACTGCCCGGTCTGTTGGGAGCAGCCGATGTAGGCGTAGACGGGCGTGCCCTGCTTGAGCGCCCGCTTCCACTCTTCCATGGGGTGGTTCATGTACGCCTGGTAAGGCCCGACGCTGATGCAGTCGAAGAGCCCCTCGGCGTCCCAGGCGACGACGTCCAGCCCGCACTCCAGCGCCAATTCGGGAGTGAAAGGGACGTTCGCCGTCAACAGGTAGTCCGGCCGCTTGAGGCGCCGTGCCTGATCGCGAAGGGCCGTCTTGACGTCGCGAACCATCTCGGTGAACAGCGGCGCCTGCTCCTTGCCCTTGTCCGGAGCGAAGAAGAAGGGCGATCGCATGGCGTCCAGCTCGATGCCGTCGATCTCCGGGTAGAGGCCGACGAACTCCTCCACCCGCGCTCGGAAATGCGATCGGACCACCTCGAACGCGTAGTTCAGCGAGCCGCCGTAGTATCCGTAGACCGTGCCGAGACTGAGCTTGGCGTGCTGTTTCCAGAACTCGCTCACGCGCGGGTTCTCCGGCGAGGTGAAGTGGGCGTCGTTCATGCGGAAACTGGCCAGCGCCGTCTTGCCCAGCTCGCGAAGGATGCGAAACGCCGTGCCGAAGTAACCGCCCGGTTCCGACGCGAAGTTGTCGACGTTCCGGTACCCCCGAGACGGCTTGACGTCGGCGCCGCGGCGCATCGCCGAATAGTGCACGCCGACCTGCGTCGGATAGAGCGTCGGCCAGGTCATGTCGCCGACGCAGTAGGCCACCGCGCCGACCCCGTCGCGGCAATAGCTCTGGAGGTAGCGCCGCAGGTCCTCCTTCCGGAGATCGTCGTTCAGGCCCAGGAACACGTGGCCGTCGTCGTTGACGACCAGGTTGCTCCGAAAGGCTACGCGCTTCTCGCCGCCACTCGGCTCAGCGTCGGCGCCGCGTGCGGCCCGGACGGCGGCCGCCGCGCCGGCGCCGGCGGCAACGGCCGTCTCGAGGAACCGGCGACGACTCAGACGATCGGACATGACAACCTCCCAAGCGCTGAAGCTGTGCCCCTCGCCACGGATCTCGCCCCTCAGTCTGACGCTCTGCCCCGCTTAGCACCGGCCGATCAACTACCGTCGCATGTTCAATGTAGTCATCACGCTCCGCCGTGATGACATGACGTCACGGCCGAGCGTGACGACTACAATTCCTGCGACACTTGTTTCTCGAACGCCCCTTATCCTTCGAAGTACACCCCGCCGCCTTCCAGGGCCTCCCTCAAATCGGCGTAACGAAGCTCGCGCGTTCCGCAGTCCCTCGCCGCGCAGAGAGCCGCCGCCGTGCCGGTCGCCTGGCCTTGTCCCATGCAGCTTACCGTGTTTCGGGTGGACATGTGGGCGCGATGGTCGGACGTGATCATCATCCCGGCCACCAAGAGGTTGTCGATGCCCGCCACGCGCAGCGCTCGATAGGGGATTCCGTACGTGCCGCCGTCCTTGATCTGGAACCGGGGCGCCGAGTCGTGAAAGCCGTAGACCATCACGTCGTCGTCGAAATGCCTGCCTTCGATGACGTCCTCGTGGGAAACGTCGTAGTCGCAGGTGATCAGCCTGCCGCGGCGGATGCACAGCGACGGGCTGGTTCTCGCCATGAACGCCTTCTCGCAGCCGGGCACGTGCTTCCGGAACAGCTCGACGGCCCTTGCCTGACGCCGTCTCAGCTCCAGCTCCGCCTTGGCCACGGCGTCTCGGCTCGTGGGGCTGACGGGCATCTTGAAGTTCAGCTTGATGAACATGAAGTAGTTGTCGTGCACGGTGGTCGTGGTCGTCGACATCCCGATCCTGCCCGCTTCCTCCCGGAACTCCGGCGGCAGGTTCACCGACCGGCCGTTGAGCCGCACGATCTGCCCGTCCTCGCCGCTCCGCCGGCCTTCGCAGTATTCCCGAACCGCGTCGTGGGACTGGAGAAACTCGTAGTACTTCTCCACGCTCACGTTGGCCAGCCCGATGCTATTGGCCACGGGGTAGTCGTTGGGCTCCGTGTACTTCGCGCCCGCGTACGCGGCGAGGTCGCCGTAGGCCGTGCAGTCGACGAACGACTTGGCGAAGATCGCCTCCCTGCCCGAGCGGCTTTCCGCGATCACGCCCCGGACGCGAGAGCCCTCCACAATCGCCCCCGTCAACAGGGTATTGACCCACACGACGACGCCCGCTTCGTCGAGCATTTCGAACGTGACGAGCTTATACATCTCCGTGTCGATCGCGGTGCAGACGGAGTCGTAGTCGCGCCCCTTCGCCATTTCGGGGTAGCCCGTGGTGGCGCCGCGCTGGGCAAGTCGCTCGATGATCTCTTGAGGGATCCCCCGGACGACCTGCCGTCTCGTTGCGCCGGGGAACGCCGTCCAGAGGTTGTAGAAGCTGTGCAGGGCCGTGCCGCCTTCGGTGACGGTTCCGCCCGTGTAGCCTTTCCGCTCGATCAGCACCGTCTTCGCGCCCTGGCGTGCCGCGGCCAGCGCCGCCACCACGCCGGCCGTGCCGCCGCCGGCGACGACGACGTCGAACTGCCTCGTCGGCAGCCGCTTCGCCGGCTCTTCGTAGTAGCCCTCGCGCGGATTCGAGGTCGCGTCGTCGCTACCCAGGGCGAACGCGGCGGGACCGCCCATTCCCAGCAGGAGCGTGTGCTTATGAAAATCTCGTCGCTTCATGGGAGCCTCCTATATGAATCTCGTCGCCGCGCAAAACGCGTAGGGTGGGTCGAGGTACGAGACCCACGCGTCTGATAGGAAAGGTCCAAGGTATCCCGTGGGCCTCGTGCCTCGACCCACCCTGCGCAATGGCAGCGATCATTCAACCGCATCTAGCCGAGCAAGCCGCAGCCCGCATCGTAGAGGAACTTGCCGCCGAATCCCAGCAGCATGACTCCGCAAATCACGAGCACGATCTGCTGGAGACGACCCCCGAGGATCTCGGTCCCTTGGTGGCTCGCCCAGGAAAGCGTTTCCAGCCACACCAGATCGCAGAGCCAGTGGACCACGGCAAACAGGGCGAACGCAAGGATCCCCAGCTCGACGGCCTGGGTCGCCAGCGCCAGTCCGACCGTGGCCCACCAGATGAGGAAGTAGGGATTGCCGCCCGACAAGATGATCCCGGTCACGAAAGGGTGCCTTCCGTTGGAGACTTGGGGATCGCCCGTCGCGCTGTGAGCGGCCGTCAACAGTTGGACGCCCATGAGCAGCAAGACCAGCCCGCCGGCCAGGCCGATGCCCAGCTTGACCGGCTCGAGCTCGAAGACCCTCCCCGCCCCGGCGATAATGAGCAGCATCAGCGGGAACTCGATCACGCCGTGTCCCAGGGCGATGATCGCCCCGGCGTGCCGGGACCGCGTGCCCGCCGCCAGCGTGGCGGCCGTCATCGGCCCGGGCGCCAGCACGCCGGAGAGAGAGATCGCCGTCGCCGTGAGGAGAAACTTGATCAAGCTCGACTACTCCAGCTCCGGCGGGACGTTGCCGTACGCCCAGCCATCGCCGCGGAACTCGGGGGCGGGCGGGGGCGTGGGGACTTCGCCCGGCGTCATTTGCTTGGCCAGCTCCACGCCGGCGTCGGCCATCCGCCGGCCCGCGGTCGGCTCCAGGTTGCTGTAGCTGGTGAGCCGCGTCTCGTAGCCGCCGCCGTGCTCGCCCAGGGCCTCTTCGGTCGGTACGTAGCCGACGCAGCCGTTGGCCAGCGACACCGGGAACGTGAACGGAAACGGGCTGCCGGCCTTGATGTCCAGGCCGAACTGGCAGAAATACTCCGCCGGATCGGTGATGAACACGGCCGGCCCGACCTGCACCGCCTGCACTTCCACCTCGACCTCGGGCTGCTTGGCGACCAGATAGTCCAGAAGCACGATCTCCTTGGCGAAGGTCCATTCGGTGGAGCCGACCTCCTTCGGGGTCTTCTTGGCCAGCTCTTGGCACCGTTTGACCCGCTCGGGATTGGGCACGCGACGCTTGATGTCCCAGACCTTGATCCGCCCGCTCACCGGCATCAGCACCCCCGGCTCCATGCTCAACAGCACCTTGACCGCTTCGGCGCCCACCCGGCCGCCCACGAGTCGCGCCCATTGCTCCGCCCCGGTCCGGCGATAGGGGCTGAGGTTGTCGACCTGCGTTACGTCGCCGGAGGCCCCGTTGACGAACACGACCACGCAGTCCTCCGCGGCCATCCCGCCGCGCACGGCCTGCTCCAGGTAGTAGATGTAATTGGCCGAAATGCCCCCGGGGCTGGTCGTGGCGTGGCAGGCGAAGTTGACCACGCAGCCGATCAGCTTTCCCTCGGTGTTCCAGACGCCGATCACGCCCACCTCGGGATCGGTCGGGCCGGCCGGCTCGACGACGTCGGGGTTGCCCTGCCCGGGATGCGTGTGGCTGAGCCCGTTCTTCATCCGAAAGCGGCGGTTGAAGGCGACCGTGTCCTCGATCCCGCTGCCCACGCCGCACCGGGCCTCCACGCGGGAGCCGTCGGCCTCGCACACCGCCTCGATGATCGCCCCGACCACCTTCTCCAGATAGCCCGCGTCGGCGCACGACGACTTCTCGTAGGCAAGCATCCGGACGAACTCGGGGGCCTCGTCGTACTGGCCGGGCAGGATCATCCCGGTCGGGCCCGACGAGTGTGAGTGCGACGCCGCGATCAGCACGTGCTCCGGCGGAATCCCGCATTTCTCTTGGATCGCCTTGCGGGCCGCCAGGACCTGCGGGCGGTGGATCACCAGCGCGTCGATGCCCACGATGGCGACCCGGTGGGTGCCGTCGTCGAACACGGCGGCGCGGACCTTGCACGGGTCGTGCAGCGAGCGATGATACGATTTCCCATATCCCCCCGGCTTCTCCATCCCCAGCTCCGGCGTGATGTCGCGCTCGGCAAAGCCGGCCTTCATCGCGGCCGGGGCGCCGGCATACGCGCCCGGGCAACAGAGCCCCAGGACCCACGTCGCCCCGGCGACGGAAACCAACAGACATCGCAGCAACCTGACCATGGCGTCGTCTCCCCGGAAGAAGTGCTTCACTGTCTGCGGCTACTGTACCCCCACCTCTTCCCCAAGGCAATATCCCGGCTGTGGGGTGCTGGTTGGGGAAGACGGCAGAGTTCCCCCGGGCTATGATTGATTATCACGCGTTCGATCCACATTCCCCTTCCCGGAATCCTGGAGAAAACCATGGGACGGCTCGAAGACCTGATCGGGACCGAAACCGACCTGGCCCGACTGAGCGGTGTGGTCGAGGAAGTGGCCCGAACCCTGGGCGCCCCGGTCGTGGGCGGGTACCACGTCACCTGCTCCGATGAAGCGGAATGGGAGTGCGTCGAAAGCTTTCAGCAATCGTTTGCCGAGATGGTCTTGCCCGCGCTCAAGCCGGGCCGGCGGGCCGTGTTCCGCTCGATCAACCTCGGGGCCCGCTACGAGACTGGCGCGATCCACGTGGCCGAGGAGCACTTCGCCACGGAGGATTCATCCGCGGAGCCCAAGCTGATGGTCGTCAAGATCAACGCCCACGTGGGCGTGCGCCAGACGCAGGAAGGGCCGGAGTACGGCTGGCTCGACCGCTACCACGCCAAGAGCGCCTGCTGCGGCGCGCTGGCCGCCCTGATGGAGGGCGCCGACGTTCCGGCGGTGCGGGAGCTGGCCGACACGTTTGCCTCCGGCGGGAAGGATCGGCTGGCCGTGATCCAGGATCCGGCCCTCGTGCCGCCGGAGCATCGCGCGCTGGTCGCCGCCATCACCAGTGCCGCGCTCCAAGCGCGGCGCGCCGTCGCCGACGCCCAACCGCGTCGCCCCACCACGCCGACCCGGTTCCTCGTCCTCCCCTGCGTAACCATCAACCGCCCCGGCCCCGACACGGAGCTCCTCGTCGGCCGCCACGAGATCGACTGGACGGGCCAGACGCCTGCAACCAGCTACGAAGGCCTGGGCGACGACCCGGCGAGGTACCGGATCGAGCACGAGCATGGGCGATTGTGCGTCCAAGAGGGCCGGTGATCGCGGCCGACACGTTCCTACCGGGGCGGACCATACGAAACGCCGTTGGAAAGAAGGGGCTCTTCCGTTCCTGGGTGCGGGAGTCGCTATTTTCACACTAACCCGAAGCGCCAGCGAGGCAGGAGAGCCTACGTTGTGCAACGTCCTCGCTCGCGCTTCGGGTTAGTGTGCACCCAGAAACGGAAGAGCCAAAAAAGGGGACAGGCACCTCGCCGCCGGCGTTTTCTCACGGCGTCCAGCGGATCACCCACAACCGGCTCCGCCGCACCGTCCGGGGGCCGAAGTAGAAATCCAAAACGCTGCACGTGCCGCCCGAACCGATATTTGGCCGTTCTATTGGCGATCCTCGTCGCCCTCTGCCATAATAGGGCCGAGCGGGGGTGCGACCCTATCGCGACGAACGCCGTTGGGGCAACGTCATGACGAATGATCCAGCACGGGAGAATTGATCGATGGCAGTATCCAAAACACCCTTGGGTTGTGCATGCTATGGAGTCAGCCGACGGCGGTTTCTCGCGGCCGGGTGCGCGACGTGCGCCGGCGCGGCGGGCCTCCTGGCAGGGAATCGTCCCGCCCGCGCGGCCGAGGACGACAGGAAGCTCCGCATCCGAATCATCTACTCGCTGCACGCCGTGAAGCAGCCGCGGCCCGACTGGCCCAACGTCGGCTTCGACTTCCAGCCCGTCATGGACGGAATCCTGACGGAGCTGACCAACCGCTGCCCGGGGTTCGAGTTCGTCACCTCCATGGCCAACGGCCCGGAGGCGGCGCAGAAGATCCTGGAGGAGGACAAGTCGGCCGCCGTCGACGGCTACCTGGTCTACCAGTTGAACTGCTGGAACCGGGTCGTGCAAACGATCGCGGGCTCGGGCAAGCCGACGCTCTACGCCGACTTCCAGTACGGCGGCAGCGGAGGGTTTCTGGTCTACACGGCGGGCTTCCTGCGGCAGAAGACGCCGAACGTGGGGTTCGTCGCCTCCTCACGCATCGAAGACCTCGCCGCAGCGGTGAAGTGCTTCGAGGTGCTCAAGAAGGGCGGAACGCCCGCGGAGTTTGCGGCGGCCACGGCACGGGTCCGCATCGAGCGCACGCGTGCGCCGGGCGACCTCTCGTGCAAGCCGGACGCGCTGGCCGCCCTCTCGCCGGAGCAGTGCCTCGCGAAGATGAAGGCGTCCAAGATCCTCGCCGTGGGCGGCGGCTGGCCCGGCATCGCCCCGGCGATCATGGAAGGGATGGGGATCGAAGTCGTCAAGGTGCCCTTCGAGGAGGTCAACGCCGCCTGGGAGGCCGCAGACAAGGATCAGTCGCGTGCGATCGCCGACCGCTGGCAGCAGAGCGCCGCCAAGATCGAGGACGTCTCCCGAGAGACGCTCGAGCAGTCGGCCGCGATGTACCTCGCCGAGAAAGCGGTGCTCGAGAAGCACGGGGCCAACGCCTTCACGATGAATTGCCTGGGCGGCTTCTACGGCGGACACATCCACGCCTATCCCTGCCTGGGGTTCTACGAGCTGTTGAACGAGGGGCTCATCGGGGCGTGCGAGTGCGACCTGCGTTCCACCGCGACCATGGTGGCGATGACGGCCCTCTCTCAAGGGCGGCCCGGCATGATCTCCGACCCGGTCGTCGACACGGCGAAGCGGCAGATCATCTACGCCCACTGCGTCGCGTCGAACAAGGCGTTCGGGCCCCAGGGCGAGGCCAATCCCATCGAGATCCTCACGCATTCGGAAGACCGGCAGGGGGCCTCGCTCCGCTCGCTCTTGCCGCTGGGCTACATGACCACCACCGTCGAGTTCGCCCCGGAGCGGAAGACCATCCTCTTCCACCAGGGGAAGGCCGTCGAGAACGACCCCAACGACCGCGCCTGCCGCACCAAGCTCGCCGCCGAGCCCGTCGGCGACTTCGAGAAGCTGTTGACCGAGTGGGACCAGTGGGGCTGGCACCGGGTCACCTTCTACGGCGACCTCAAGGAGCCCGTCTTCGCCCTGGCCGACGCGATGGGATGGAAGGTCCTGGAAGAGGCGTAAGCCAAGCGAGCGATGGCGTGCAGCCGTGGGGGTGCGTGCTCGCATGCACGCGCCCCCGAAAGGCGGCTTTGGGCAAGTGAACCATTCGCCAGATTGCTCAGCCCCATTGGTCGGCTTCCCGGTACAATGACCCGAGACGCGCAAGTCGCTCGCGACGTACCCCCGGCGGAGTTGCCGATGGTCGACTTCAAGTACCTCTACGAAGGGCTCTGCGGGCTCGCGCGGGCGCATCGGGCCGGGCCCTTGGCGGGGCATCTGGGCGCGGCCGTGGTGGCCGGGTACTTCTTCGGGGAGGACCGGCCCGGTCTCGACCGCGACGTGTACGCGGGGATCGAGCGGGAATTGGACCGCATCGTCCGCGGCGAGGAGACGGTCTGGTTCGACCCCAAGAAAGCCGGCGTCACGATCCCGGAGCTGTTCGAGCCTTTCGGGGAAGAACGTCCGCAGGAGAAGTCGATCTCGACGATCGCCGAGGCGCTCTCGGGCAATATCGAGAAGACGCGCCAGTCGGGCCACAACGTCATCTTCGCCGCCATCGCACTCCGGGCACTTCACGACCATCCCACGTACGCAACGCCGTCGATCGTCGAGGGCATCCGCAAGCTGATCCGGGGATTCGACGGCCAGGGCCCGGGGCGCGGCTACTACGGCCGAAAGCGGGGATGGATCGTCGGCGACAACGTGCCGCTCGCGGCCGACGACGGCTTTCCGCCCTACGATTCGCTCGCATCCATGGCCGAGGTCGTCGCCGGCGACCTGATCCGCTGGGCCTCGGTCCGCCGGCAAGGGTTCGGCGGCCTGTACCACGTGGTCAACCACGCCGCCGGGCTGGCGGAGCTCGCGCAGTACGGCCATCGGGACCTTGCCCAAGGAGGCCTCGCGACGCACCGCCGCCATGTGCGCTTGTGGAGGTCGCTTCCCGGCGTCGAAGAGGAGCTGGGGCCCGTCCGGCGGTCCGAGCACGATCCCCGAACCGCCGCCTACTGGACGACCACCCCGCTCCGTCGCGACTCCGCGATGCTCACCCACCGCATCAAAACCCTCTACGGCTTCTTCTCGCTCCTTCGTCTGATCGAGGACCCCGCGAAGCGCGACCGGGCCGAAGAGAGCTTCCTCCATCTCATGGCGTAGCGAGCCGCCGCGCCCCCCATTGGCCGGCGCCGGCGGATCGGCTATCCTTGGGGGGACTCGGCCGTTTCGTGATGCCTGCACTGATAGAAACACGCGTGGGTCTCGCTGCGCTCGACCCACCCTACCTCGCTCAACACCGCACTCAATCGAAGAATGTCTGTCTCACCTTCTCGTTTCCCACCCAGGAGCCTGACGATGCCTAAACCGATGGTTGTGCTGCTTTCCGTGTTGGTTTGTCTGGTGCTCGTTTGCCCGGGCACGGCTCCGGCGGCCGACGCGCCGGCGAAGATCCAGGTGCTGTTGATTGCCGGGGATGACGTGGCCCCCTTCCACGACTGGCGAGAGATCTCCGAGAACACCCGGGAAGTGCTCGTCGCCACCGAGCGGTTCGGCGTCCGCGTCTGTGAGGACCCCGCGATCCTCGAATCGGCCGGCGCCCTGGAAGCCTACGACGTCGTGGTCTTCACGATGTTCAACCGCAGCCTGCCGATGCTCTCCGACGCGGGCAAGGAGAACCTGGTCAACTTCGTCCAAGGGGGGAAAGGGTTCTACGTGCAGCACTTGGCCAGCGCGTCGTACGGGGAGTGGGAGGAGTTCGGCAAGATGTGCGGGCGCAAGTGGGTGATGGGCACCTCGGGCCACGGGCCGCGGAGCGTCTTCGAGTGCAAGATCGCCGACAAGGAACACCCCATCACCAAGGGCCTGGAAGACTTCAAGATCTTCGACGAGCTCTATTCCAAGCTCCAGGGCGACACGCCCATCCAGGTGCTCGTCACCGCCGATTCCGACTTCAGCGAGAAAACCGAGCCGATGGTCTTCACGTGCAGCTATGGGCAGGGCCGCTGCGTACACAACGCCTTCGGCCACGACCACAAGGCGATCAAGGACAAGAACTGCCGCAAGCTGATCGCCCGCGGCGTCGAGTGGGCCGCCACCGGCAGCGTGGCCGGCGACTAGTACGAGAACGTGCGGTGCACGACCGGCATGGTCGTGCTCTCGATCGCGAAGCCCTGCCTGATTCGAGGCCGCATTCCTTCCCCCTCACCCACTTGGGAAGAAGAAGGACATGGTGTGCTCGCGTTTCTTGAAGCTGTCGTGCTGGGCGATGACCGTTACGCTTGCCGTCGCATCGGCACGCGGCGCCGCTTCGGAGATCGGCCGACCGGACCGGGACGCGATCGTCCAAGACGCCGCTCGCCGCGGGGAGGGGTTCTGGGAAACGATCGCTCGCCGGGAGCCGTATCCGGCCATGGGCATTCGGAAGGTCTTCTCCTACGCCTTGGCGTTGTGCGAGGCCCGCCAGCGGCCGGAACGGTTGCAGCGGCTCTTCGAGCTGGCCTCGCAAGACCAGGATCGCGATCCGGAAAGCCCCGGGTACGGCAACTTCAAGTGGACGTGGCGCGACGAGCGGGTCACGGACCGCAACGCCGTCGAGTTCTGTATGCAGGACGCCGTGGCGATCTGGCGAAGGCACGGCGAGTGGCTTCCCGGGCCGGCCCGGCAGTTGCTTCGCGAGTTGCTCCTCGACAGCATCGAAGGATGCCTGCGACACCGCGTGCCGACCGGCTACACGAACATCGCGCTTTTGAACGCCGGCAACCTGATCGCGCTGGGCGAGACACTCGACCGCCCGGACGCGGCCGCTGAAGGTTACCGCCGGCTGGACGCCGTCTGCCTGTGGACGTGGCAGTTCGGCACCCGCGAGTATTGCAGCCCCACCTACTACGGCACCGACCTGGACGGCCTGCTGTTTATCGAGGCCAACGCCGAAAGGGAATCGGCGAGACAGCAGGCCCGCACGCTTCTGGAGCTTTTCTGGACCGACGTCGCCCTGAACTGGTTCCCGCCCAAACAATGTCTGGCCGGGCCGCACAGCCGGAGCTACGACTACCTGCGGGGCCTGGGGTACGTGGACCAGCACCTATGGCTGCACGGATGGCTGCCGGGCGAGCGGCCCGAGAGTACCGGCCTCGTCCGACTGTTGATGGGACGATGGTCCCCGCCGGATCGGCTCCGGACGCTGAGCGGCCGGCGGTTTCCTCGACTGGTTCGGCAGAGCTGGGGCGAGAAGCTCACCGAATCGCGAACCCACATGATGGATCGCGACGTCACGCTCGGCTGCTCCGCCTCGGCCTACGGCCGACAGGACATGCCGCTGACGGTCGATCTGCCCGGCGACCGGCGGATGGTGCGCTGCTACTTCATCCCCGACGGGCGAGCCGACCCCTACGGCGAGAAGAAGTACGAAACGAGCAGCGCCCGGCACATGAAGGCCCTGCATCTGAAGCCTTTTTGGGCCGGCGCGCAGCGAAGCCGGGACGCCGTCGGGATGGTCGTCTATCGCCGGGAAGACGTCCAAGGCGACGAGGTATCCAACCTTCAGAGCCACGTCGTCCTCCGCCGCGACGTGGATGGATTCCGTCTTCGCGGCCGGCCGCTTGCGATCCCCGAGGGGACGCCGGATCGGCCCGGCCGCGTACCTCTGGAACCCGGCGATCCGTTGATCCTTCGGGAAGGCACGGCCGCCGTCGGCATCCGCCTGCTTTGGTCGCGGGCGCAGGATGGCGGTGCGGCCCCTGCGGCGCTGGTCAACGACGTCAATCCCCACGGCGCCGTGCGGTTGACCGTCGAGCATCGTTGCGAAGAGGCGACTGCCCTGGCGGGGGCCGCGTTTTGGATCCGCGTCGGCAGCGGGCTGGAAGGTGACGAGGCCTTCGGCAAGTGGTGCGATCGCTTTGAGCAGGCCGCCGTCGCCGTGGAAGCGGCCGACGAGCGCGTGCGCGTCGAGGTGCCGGGCGAGGACGGCCCCGTTGCGGTGGAAGCCGCGGCGCCCTTTGGCTTGGGCGGCGGCGTCCGGCTCGTTCCGGAGCCCACCCGCGGCGTGCTCGAGCTGGACGGCGAGGAGATCGGCCGCCCGCTTCTGGAATCGATCGAGCCGGTCGCCTCGTACCGCCAACGGGCTGACCGGCTCCGGCCCGTCGACGTCCCGGCCGAAGGAGGCGTCTACTGGGAAGCGGAAGACGGGCTGGTTTTTCCCGGCATGATCGCGGCCGACGATCCCGACGCTTCGGCCGGGCGCTACGTCTGGCAGCCGGCCGACGACGTTTGGGGGCGATCGACCGGAAGCGTCACCTGGCCGCTGCGCGTCGCCCGCGCCGGGCGATACTGGCTCTGGGGCCGGGTCTTCGCCCCAGATCCGCAGTCGGATTCGTTCTACGTCCGGCTCCTGGGCGACACCGATCCGCTGCAGCCCGAAGCGGCCTCCTGGCACACCGGGCACGGCGACCGGTGGCGGTGGCAGTTCCTGGCGCTGGATCGCGCAAAGGCCCCCACCCCGCTCGATCTTCCCGCCGGTCCGGTCCGGCTCCAGCTCCACGTCCGCGAGCCCGGCACGAAGATCGACCGTCTGTTTCTCACCACGGATCCGGCGGCCGAGCCGGAAGACAAGGACCCGGCAACTCCGGCGGGATCATCGGCGGTTGAAGAGCCGGTCGATCAATCCGGGTGAGCAGGTCGGCCCTTCGCTCCGGCGAGCAGCTCGAGCATGCGCGCACACCGAGGATGACGCGGGATCGGCTGTCCCTCGGGCGTGCGGGTCATCTCGCGCGTGCCGTAGTACACGCGGGCCATCGTGCCGCGGCCCCACTCGGTGGCGATGCGTTCCGGCGAACCCTCGACGTTGAGCAGCCGGCCGTCGCCGTCGGCCATCACCAGCGTGAACCAGCCCGCCTGCCCGCAGCGACGGGCTTCCTCCACGATCGTCTCCAGGCTCGGCTGGTAGACGAGGTGCGCGATCAGCAGCCAGGTGGGGACTCCGACGCCCGGTCCGGGGATCGACTTGTCATGGGCGCTCTTTCTTGCCCTCGAGCCACGCCAGGTTGAATCGGTAGTGCAGGCGGCTGGAGATGAGGTGGACGACGCGGTCCGGCGTCTGGGTCGCGGCCAGGTAGCCTTTCGGCTCGGCCCGGGCGCCATCGGTGCGGAACTCGTCGGTCCACGCCCCGCCGTCGAAGCGGCCCTCACCGGGCGTGATCAGCTTGCGGACCGGCCAGGACCCGCCTTCGTCGAAGCTCAACGCCGCAAACAGCCCGAAGCCGCGGAACCGCCCGCCGCGGCCGTCGTCGAATAGCATCCCTTGGCGCTTCTCCGCGGGCAGGCTGCTGCTGTCGGTGTAGGAGACGAACAAGAGCGGCCCTTCGCGGAGCCGGGTAAGCACGAGCCGCTGGCCACCGTCGATCGGGGGCCACGGGCTGGCCGAGTAGTGCCAGGTCTTGCCCAGGTCGGGCGAGATGCTCCGCGGCATGTGCTGGCCGATGTTGTCGTTGCTGCCCAGGCGATTGTCGCCCCGGCCGAAGGCCAACAGGCGCCCGTCGCCAAGCTGCACCACGCCCGCGTGAATCCCGGCGATCGTGGCCCCGCTCGGGTCGCGCTGGAAATCGGGCTTGGGAGTGCCCGCGCCGGGGTCGGTCCACGTCTGTCCGCCGTCGCGGCTGATGTGGATCGCCGTGCCGCCGTTGCCGCCGTAGACCGCGTCGCACGTCTGCACCAAGAAGCCCTCCCGGGTGCGCAGCGTGCCGTCGATCACCTGGTTGCGCGGCTGATGGTGGGGGTTGACGAGCCGGGTGGTCCAGCTTGCGCCGTTGTCGGTGCTCGTGCGCATGACCAGGGCGAGGTTGGCCCAGCCGCCGCCGGCCTCGAGGCCGTTGAAATGGTAGAGATTGCCCTGGCCGTCGTGATAGAGCGACGAGCCGGTCATGTTCCGGTCCGGGGCCTTGAAGAACTCCGCGGCGGGGTCCCAGCGGTCGCGGCCGGCGCGGAGCCGGCCGGCGGCGATCGTCATCTCCCGGCCCCGCTCGGTGTTGGTCGAAAACCACACCGCCAACAGGTCGCCGTTATCGCACCAAGTGATGGACGGGCAGTGGTTGTGCCGCGAGAAGAGCGGACCGTTCGACTCGGGCGGGATGTGGACGAAGGGGATCGGTCCGGCGAAGTGGGGCTCGTCGGCGTTCGGCCTGCCCGACCAGTCGTGCTTCGCCTGGCTCACTTCCTGCGCCCAGCGCGGCGGGGGAGGGGCCGGAAGAGGCTCGCCGTCGGGCAGCTCCGCTTGGACCACGCGGAAGCCGATCAGCCAGTGCTTGTCTTCCGGGAGCGTTCCCAGCCGGTTGGCGCTGCGAAGGTAATCGACCGGCGTGTTGTGGCTTCCGCCCCGCGCGACCTTCATCGCGCCTTCGGCGCGTCCCACCGGATCGACTTGCGGCCCGGCCGGATACGGGCCGTACGTGTCGTGGCACCACTCCTCCACGTTGCCGTGCACGTCGCAAAGCCCCCAGGCGTTCGGCGGCGTGGCGGCGACGGAGAGCGGAACGGGCGCAGGGTCCCAACCGAACTTCTGCGACTTGTGGCACGTTTCCGGCAGCGAGTCGCCGGTGTGGTAGGCCGTGGTCGTGCCGGCCCGGCAGGCGTACTCCCATTCGGCTTCGGTCGGCAGACGGTAGGGTTTGCCTTCCCTCTCGCCGAGCCACCGGCAGAAGGCGACCGCGTCGTGCCAGGAGACGAAGACGGCCGGCTCGTCGTCGGCACGCGAGAGCCCCTGCTTGCCGCGGAGCTTCTTGTGCTCGGGGTCGAACCGTTCGTACTGCGAGTTGGTCACCTCCGTGGCGGCCATGTAGAACGGCCGGCGGATCGCGACCGTGTGCACGGGCCGCTCGTCCCAGTCGCCCTCTTCGCTCCCCATTGGGAAGGTGCCCGGCCCGATGCGGACCATCTTCATGCCGAGCGAGTTCTCGAATGCCTCCTCGCCGGCGGTGGCGAGAGGGACGAAAGTCAACGCGATCACTGCTGCCGGCAATGCTCGATGCACCATGAGTTGATCCCCGAAGAAGAACTTGGTTCCGAATTGGCTTTCGCCCGGATCGGACCGTTGGTGTAGCGGCGAACGTCGCGGAGGACTCTGTTGGCGTGCCTCCTCGCGAGTTGCCTCGCTTAGGATCGCAAAAACAATAAGTGGGGCACGATTCCATCGTGCCTGGCACGTTGGAAACGTGCCCCACGGCCATATCGCGACAGTTGTTTCTTCCGCGATCCTTACCGGAGGTCTCCGAAGCCAAGCGTGTGCTCGTTCGGGCGCGATCGGGCCCGATCGTCCAATTTCCGTTCGGAAGAATATCTTCCCTACTCGCCCCGCCACGGCCGTCCGGCGTGGTCGCTTGTTGCGGCGTGACGTCCCAATTAACCGTGAGCGCACGTGCGCGCGGGCCCCAGGGTGAGTGCGCTGGGGTTCCATGGTGAATGCGCTGGGGTTCCAGCGCAGGTGCTACCGGGTCATAGGCCACCTGCGCGCACGGTTATTCGCGGACAAAACGGCCTTTCTGGACGCGCGCTCGGCGCAACACGCGGGGTGGAAAGGGTTTGCATTTTCGCACGAGACTCGAAATTCCTGCCCAACAATTGGTTTCGACATAACTCGTTTCTCGGCAACGACTTGCATCCGGTGGCCGGGGCCATTGTTGGACGCTTGGACGGGCCTTTTGGGCGCCTCCCGGAGGCCCGGTTTTCGGCCTAACGTGGTCGAGCATACCATGTTAGCGCCGAGCCGCAAGGCCGTTTCTGGCCGGGCCGCATCGCGTCCAGCTTGTTTGGCCGGGCGGGCGTCGAGCGCGCGATGCGCGGGTCCGCGCTGGGGAAGCTATTTCGCCCAAAGAGCATTTTCCGTGCTCAGACGGCAAGCCGAGCCGAAAAGGGGGACCGGCTCCGAGCCCGGATCGGCTGGAGGCCGCGAGAAAACGCCGGCGCGAGCTCGCTGGTTCGCTCGCAGTGACCCGATTCATCGGGTCCGTGAGCCGGTTCGACCGCATGAATGCGGTCGCTACGATACGAACCCGTCTAGCTTCGAATGACCAAAGGCGAGTTACGCCTTGATCGCGTACGGCTCGCGCTGGCGGCGGCTGCGGAGCGCCGTGGCCTGGTCGTCGCCGACGAAGTCCTCTTTGTCCGGGTCCCAGTGGAGCTTGCGTTTCAGCAGCAGGGCGAGGTTCGACAGGTGGCAGGCGGTCATCGTGCGATGGTGGGTGAACACGTCGGAGATCGGCTGGGTGCGGTCCTTGACGCAGTCGAAGAAGTTGCGCATGTGGTTGTTGCCCGGCTGCTTGCCCTTGTAGAGCTTAGTCACCTCCTGGTCGAGCCACTCCTTGTCGGCGTCGGTGAGGTCTTCGATCGGTTTTCCGGTGAGCCGGCTGCGGTTGACGAAGATCCGCCCCTGGTCGCCCTCGAACCAGACGCCGTTGTCCGGCCCGTCCTGGACGATCATCTTCGAGCCGTTGTCGTACGTGTGGGTGATCGTGAACTGGGTGGCCGTGTTGTAGCCGTTGGGGAGTTTCAGTCTTCCGTCGAAGAACGCGACCGGGTCGAAGTCGTCGGGGATGTTGGGAAATTGGCCCTCGCCCTCGATCTCCACGGGCCCCGAGGTTTCGTAGCCGAGCCCCCACTGGGCGATGTCGATGTGGTGGGCGCCCCAGTCGGTCATCTTGCCCCCGGAGTACTCCAGCCACCAGCGGAAGTTGCCGTGACACCGCTGGGGCGTGTAATCGACCTTGGGGGCCTGGCCGAGCCAGAAGTCCCAGTCCAGCTCGGGCGGCGGGTCGGCCGTGGGGAACGGGCCGCCGGTCGGAGCCCCGCCGATCGAGCACGTGGCCGTCAGCTTCTTCCCCAGGCGACCGCTTCGGGCGAGCACGATCGCCTTGAGGAACATGGCGTTGTTCTCGCTCCGCTGCTGCGTGCCCACCTGGAACACGCGTCCGGTCTTCTCGAGCACTCGGCAGATCAGCTTGCCTTCGTCGATGGTCAGCGTAAGCGGCTTCTCGCAGTAGACGTCCTTGCCAGCCTGAAGGGCCGCGATGCAGACGGCCGTGTGCCAGTGATCGGGCGTGCCGATGGTCACCACCTCGATATCCTTGCGGTCCAACAGCTCGCGATAGTCGCGGTAGATCTTGGGCTTGCCGCCGAAATGGCCGGCGAACCGCTCCGCGTGACTTTGGTCGATGTCGCAGCAGGCGACCATGTCGGCGAATCCCGAAGCGCGGCGCCCGATGCCGGTCCCCTGTCCGCCCACCCCGATCGAAGCCCCGAGCGGCCGGTCGTTTTTCGATTCCTCGGCGGCGTGTGCACTGCTCCAGAAGTAGGGCGCGGCGCCGGCGGCCACCACGGCGGCCGACCCGGCAAGGAATTCTCGGCGGCTGGAATGCGTGCGGGTCATGGATTGGCTCCTTTCCATAAAGGTTGAGAGCGACGGGGGCGTCCGGGGCGTCCAACCGGACGCAGGCAGGTGAGTCGGGTACGCCCGTCGTGTTGTGGGGTGCTCAAGCGGGCTAATGCCTTGTCAAACCTCAAAGGGCGGGTCGCCCGGCTCGTCGTGCCCCGATTCATCGGGTCCACTTCGACTTCCGAGCGATTCGAGCTTTGACCGCATGAGTGCGGTCACTGCGAACCCGTCAAGCGAGACTTGACACGGTACCAGTGTAACCGCGGGACGGCCCGTCTTGCCAGCGGGTAGGCTCGCCGTTCGCCACGGGCCGCAGGCGTTGGGCAAAGAGTGGATCGCACCCCTGCCTGAGAGCGGATTGACATCCCCGCCTGGGAATGAGATAGTGATATCTGGGAACCGTGCTTGTCGGCGGTCGTCGTTCTCGGTGCGGGCATCTCAGCGGATCGGAAGCTGGTCTTTCCGGACTCCCATGACGGCAATTCTCGGGATTTCCGCCTTCTACCACGATTCGGCCGCCGCTCTGGTCGTCGACGGCGACGTCGTCGCCGCGGCTCAGGAGGAGCGGTTCACGCGGAAGAAGCACGACCACGGCTTCCCGGTCCACGCGATCGACTACTGCCTGAAGGAGGGCGGGCTCGCGCCGGAGAAGCTCGATTACGTCGGGTTCTACGACAAGCCGTTTCTGAAGTTCGAGCGCTTGCTGGAGACCTACCTGGCGTTCGCCCCCGCGGGATTCCGGTCGTTTCTCACCGCGATGCCTCTGTGGCTCCACGAGAAGCTGCACCTCCCGCGCGAGATGAGCCGGGGGCTCAAGGGCAAGTACAAGAGGCGATACGTCTTCGCCGAGCATCACGAGTCGCACGCCGCCAGCGCGTTCTTCCCGTCGCCGTTCGACGAGGCGGCCATCCTCACCGTCGACGGCGTGGGGGAATGGGCCACGGCCAGCTACGGATACGGTCGGGGCAACCAAATCACGCTCACCCACGAGCTGCACTTCCCTCATTCGCTGGGGCTGCTCTACTCGGCGTTCACCTACTTCTGCGGCTTCAAGGTGAACTCCGGCGAGTACAAGCTGATGGGTCTGGCCCCCTACGGCGAGCCGAGATACGAACGGCTCATCCTCGAGAAGCTCGTCGATCTCAAGCCGGACGGGTCGTTCCGGCTGGACATGTCCTCCTTCAACTACTGCCAGGGACTGCGGATGACCTCGAAGCGGTTCGACCGGCTCTTCGGCGGACCGCCGCGAAGGCCGGAATCGCCGCTTACCGAGCGCGAAATGGATCTCGCCGCTTCCGTCCAGAAGGTCACCGAAGAGATCATGCTCCGCGCCGCTCGACACGTCCACGAACAGACCGGCCTGGCGAACCTCTGCCTGGCCGGCGGCGTGGCCCTGAACTGCGTGGGCAACGGGCGGATCCTCCGCGAGGGACCTTTCGAGCGGATCTGGATTCAACCGGCCGCGGGCGACGCCGGCGGTGCGCTGGGCGTGGCGCTGTTCATCTGGCATCAGCTTCTCGGAAAAACGCGCCGGGCGCGCCTCGATGACAGCCAGCACGGCTCGTTGCTCGGGCCGCGTTTCACCAACGAGCAGGTGCGAGCGTTCCTCGACGCGCAGGGGGCCGTGTACCATCACTTCGACGAGGAAGACCGCCTCTTGGCGTACGCGGCCGACTTGCTCGCTTCCGAGAAGGTGGTCGGGTGGATGCAGGGGCGGATGGAGTTCGGGCCGAGGGCGCTGGGCTGCCGGAGCATTCTCGGAGACGCCCGGAGCCGGGAAATGCAGAGAGTGATGAACCGGAAGATCAAGTTTCGCGAGTCGTTTCGCCCTTTCGCGCCGGTCGTGCTGCGGGAGCGGGTGAGCGAGTACTTCGAGATGCGCGACGGGGAGGAGAGTCCCTACATGCTCTTGGTCGCCCCGGTTGCGGAGGAGAAGAGGACTGCCCACGACGGCTCGAACGCGACCGGCCTGGACAAGCTCAAGGCGATTCGCTCGACGGTGCCCGCCATCACGCACGTCGATTGCTCGGCTCGCGTGCAGACGGTCGACGCGGCGCGTCACGGACGATTCTACAAGCTGTTGAAGGCGTTCGAGGCCAAGACCGGCTGCCCTTTGATGATCAACACCAGCTTCAACGTCCGGGGCGAGCCGATCGTGTGCGCCCCGGAGCACGCCTACCGTTGCTTCATGGCGACCAACATGGACGCCCTGGTGATGGAGGACTTCGTGCTCCTGAAGGACGAGCAGCCGACTGCCGAGAGCCATCCGATCGACGAGTATCTGGCACAATTCCAGCTTGACTGAGACATCGGCCCGCGCAGCGCCGGGAGCCAGCCCTTGAGCATCATCCGGATCAATCGCGACCCCACGCGGCTTCAGCTCTTCGTCTTCGGCCTCGCCTGGCTTCTGTTCTTCGGCGTGGTCGGCGCCCTGGTATGGGGCCGGGGCGGAGCGAGCCTCGTGGCCCTGGGGATGGGGGCCGCGGCCGTGATCGTGCCGCTGGTGGGGATGGTTTGCCCCCGCTTCCTGCGGATGGTCTACCTGGGGATGGCGTACGCGGCGTTTCCCATCGGCTTCGTCGTATCCCACCTGCTCCTCGCCGTCGTATACTATCTGGTGCTCACTCCCACGGGTTTACTGATGCGGGCGTTCGGACATGATCCGATGGGCCGCCGCTTCGATCCCGGCGCGTCGTCGTACTGGGTGCCGCGCAAGGGTCCTCCAAGCGCAGACCGCTACTTTCGACAGTCCTGATTTCTCCATTCTCCTCCCTCAAGTGAGAACGGAAACATGGCCGAGCCAACCGAGCCGAACCGAGATACCCAAGCCGAGCAATTCGAACAGCAAGCCAGCGGGCCGCAGACCGGCCTCGTCGGCGAGTTCCTCTACTTCCTGGCACATAACAAGAAGTGGTGGCTTACGCCGATTATCCTCGTGCTCTTGCTGGTCGGAATCCTCATCGTCTTGGGAGGCACCGGAGCGGCCCCGTTCATCTACACGCTCTTCTGAACGCCGCCTACGTCGGTGGCTCGACGAGCGGCAGCAGCTCTCGGGCGATGATCTCGGCGGCCATCACGGATCCTCGATCGGTGAAATGAACGAGATCGGAGAAATGCTCCCCGTCGGCGGGGATTTTCTCGGCCAGGTCGATGACCGTCACGCCTTGATCACGACCGACCTCTCGAATGGCGTCGTTGAGGCGACTGTGCAATCGCTGGAATTCGGCATAAGTGACTCCCTGCGCCTGCCAAGCCTTCGCAACGGAGTTGCGCGCGTAGGCGTCGGGGGTCGGCGTGAGTCGGGACGCCTCGGTCATCAACACGGGCGTCGTCTCGTAGATTCGGCAGACGGCAACAAACGTTCGCAGGGCGCGCCGAAACTCCCTTTCGATGGACGGCTGGTTCCGTTGCAGCTTGCTGTTTCGGTAGGAAGCCCATTCATCCCCCGGGGAGTGATCTCGGTCGCGAAGCCTCTCGCAAGCCCTTTCCAGATGCCCGACGAAGCGGGGGAACACGAGCGACGTTCCGGGCAGTGCCCCCAATTCTCCCGTGGACGTCGCGGTATGGACGAGCGAACGGTCCGGATGGTCGTTCCAGTAGGAGCCGGCATAGATCAACGTGACCATGTCGTTGACGTTGTGCATCAACGGCACGGTGTCCGGTCGAAGAGGCAGGACCTTGTTCAGCAGGATATCGAGGGAATGCAGGGAGTGATTGCCGCTGACGCCGCCGTTGAGGGACGACACGGCACGGCCGGTCCGCTCGCTCAAGCGGACGCCCACGAGGTGGGGAAACCGCAGCGACTCGTCGACCCAGAGACACTCCGTCGTGGAGCCGCCCAGGAAAACGATGGTATGATCCGCAACCTGAGGGTTCCCCGTCGGGAGGATGAAGCCGTTCTCGTCCGTACGGAAACGGACTTCTCGATCCGGCAGGTCGTCGCTGCCCGCCAGAGCGTCTGCCGTGGGACGTCTGCGTTCGTCCAAGTTGGGGCGATGCTCTCTCAGACGGATTGCCCTGGAGGGGCTCCCTCCCTGTTGCCGCTGGAGGCCGACCAGCCGGACCTCGTCGGCGTAAGCCAGCAGACCGAGGAGAAAGGAAGCCGTGACGAACGACAGGCTGAGCTTGGGGATCCATGCCCGACGAGAGCCCCGCCGTACGGAGACCAGGACGAGGGCGACAACCAGCACCCACAGGAGGTTCAGAATCCAGACCGTTGCCTGAAAAGAGAGACTCGGCGCGAGCCGTGCGATCCGCGGCCCGACGACGCCGGCGTTGGCCCAGAACCCGATCGCCACGGCGAGCAAGCCGGCGAAAAGGACGAGGAACCACTCATGGGCAGGCCATGCGCGGGGCGCTTGCCGAAAGTCGCGACGCTCTGAGTCAGACATGGATAGAACCTTCTACCCCATAAGTCACGCGGAAGAACCGACGTACCGCTCGTGCCGGCGTCGTGCACGCGGATCGCGCACCGCAGCACGCCACCATGGTGGTATCCTTCCATGATAACTCGCCGTGGTGCCTTGGCAGACCCCCTTCCTTTCTGCTCGAAGACCTTTCCTCGCCGCTTCTTCGCAGCAAGCGGTCTCAGCCGGGAGCCGCCGGCAGTCCCTGCCGGCAGCGAGGATCGTGCGCCGCAGCCCACGATCCGCTTGAGAAGCCGGGCTACCGCATGCAGCCCCGGAACCCTCCTCACCTATCCCTGCTCATCCGTCGTCGCCCGGGCCCGCTTGGCAGCGTGCGCCGACGGTGGTCGCCCGGTACGCGTCCCAGAGCTGATCGCCGAAGTCGCCCAACGCGTCGCAGAAGGAGTGGACCATCTCGGGAAGTCGGGACGACTCGTGGGCTTCGAACCGGAACGTGAGCGCCGACTCGGTGACCGAGCTTCGCACCAGCGCCCAGCCGTCGGGAAAGCCCACGCGCACGCCGTCGACCGTCGTCTGCGGATACTGCGACCACGCCGAGCGGACCTGCTCGATCACGCGGTCGCCTTGATCGGGCTCGACCGGCACGCGTACGTCGGGCGTCATATGGACCGGGGGGCACATGCGGCGGAGCTCGGCCAAGGTCACCTTGCACCGGGCCAGGTGGGCGATCATCTGGCAGGCCGCAAACAGGCCGTCGTCGCCCCCTTCGAGCGTGCGGAAGAAGTAGTGGCCGCTGATCTCGGCGCCGAAGACGGCCTTGCTCTGGAGCATTCGGCCGCGGATGAACGTGTGCCCGCTCCGCTCCACGAGCGGCTCCGCCCTGAGCCCCGCGGCCGCTTCGGGAATGCGATCGGAAAACTTCAGGTCGTAAACGAAGGGCTGCCCCGCCAGCTCGGGGCCGAGGCTTTGCAGCAGGACCCAGGTGGCCTCCTCGGCCGTCAGCGGCGTCCCTTCGTCGTCGACGAACCCCACGCGGTCGCCGTCGCCGTCGAACGCGACTCCCACGTGGGCCCGCTCGTGGTAGACCGCGTCCGATAGCTCGTCGAGCAGCTCGGGGCGGGAGCAGTCGGGAATGCGCCCGCCAAACTCGGCGTCCGGCGTGTCGTGGATCACCGAGAACAGGCACCGCGGAAAGATCGCCTGGAGGTATCGACGTGCCCGGGCGGCCCAGCACCCGTGGCCCGGATCGAGCACGATTCGCCGCTCGATGTCCCGAGTTTTCACCCAGGTCATCTGCTGCCAGGCGACGTAGTCGAAGGAGACGTCGAGTCCGCGGGGCTCGCTGCGAGGTCGGCCGGACGGCGCGGGGCGCGGGGCCTCGGCCTCCCGCTCGAGCAGTCGCACTTGCTCGCGGGTGGCCGGCTGGTCGCCGAGCATCCACTTCAGGCCGTTGATGTCGGCCGGGTTGTGGGAAGCGGTGACGATGGCACACCCGGCGGCCCGCAGCCGGCACTTGGCGTAATAGATCATCGGCGTGGGCAAGAGCCCCAGATCGACCACATCGACCCCGGCTTGGCAAAGCCCGTCGGCCAGCGCGTCCAGAAACCGGCGCGTAGACCCGCGGACGTCCCCCCCCACCAAGAACTTGGCCTTCGGCTCGACTTGCCGCCCCAGCGTGTGGCCCCAGCTTCGATAGCGTTCGGGGCCTAGCTCGTCAATCGGGCCGCGGATGTCGCAGGGCTTGTAGATGCTCAAGCGTAGCCTCGCTTTTCCAGCTCGCTACGGAATCGCCGGTAGAGTCCGTCGTAGTGCTCCGTCCCCGCCCTGTTCGGGGCAAAAGTCCGCTCGATGCGAACCATGTTTTCAATCGCTTCGGCCAGCCCTTCGTAACGGCTCCCGGCCGCCGCCAGGATGGCCGTGCCGAAGGCCGACTCACCGCAGGCGGGCCGGTGCAGGACCCGGCCGGTGACGTCGGCCCGGCACTGCATCCACACGTCGCTCCGGCTCCCCCCGCCCGTGCTAAACACCTCGCCCCCCGACGTGCCCGCCACCTCGTCCAGAACATCGTACGCAAATCGCTCCACCAAGGCTACGCCTTCCAGGCACGCCGCATACCGCTCCAGTGGCTCTTTTGGCTCGGGCACGAAGAACCGCTCGGCCGTCTGGCAGAGAAACGGGAAACGCTCCCCCCTCCGAATGAGTGGATAGGCCACATATCGGGTGGGAAGCTTGCGGGAGGCCGCGGCGTCGAGGGCCTCGATGTCCTCTCCCGGAAACATCGCGGCGATCCACTCCCCCCCGGTGTTGCTCGCCGCGCCGGGCAGCCACAGCCCCCCGGGGAGCTTGTGGCAATAGACGAGCCCCTTCGGGTGACGGCAGATTCGGCGGCTGATGCCCTTGAAGACCAGCGTGGTGCCCAGGGTCGTGTTGTAATCGCCGGGCCGCCGGACCCCGGAGGCCAGGCAGGCGGCCGTGCCGTCGGTTGCCCCGGCGACGACCGCCAACCCCTCGGGCAACCCGGTTGCCGCGGCCCCCTCGGCTGAGACCGTGCCCACTCGGGTCCCCGGGGCCACCACCCGCGGCAGCCGATCGGCGACGCCCAACCGCCGGTCGATCCAGTCGGGCCAGCACTCGTCGACCAGGTCGTACCCGGTCTTCAGCGCGTTGCTGTAGTCCGACACGTCGGCCGCGCCGGTCAGCCGGCCCACGATGTAGTCGGCCTGGTGCACGAACCGGGCCGTCTGGTGAAACACCGTCGGCTCGTGGCGCTGGAGCCAGGCGATCTTGGCCAGGGCGAACGACGAGGCGAACCGGTAGCCGTATTTCGAGCAATGGTCGCCGCACGCCGCGTTGAGTTGCTCGGCCTCGGCCGTCGCGCGGGGATCGTTGTACATCAGCGCGGGCCGAAGCGGTCGCCCGGCCCCGTCCAGCGCAACCAGCGTGCCGGAGGTGCCGTCGACCGACAGGGCCGCGAGCCGGTCCAAGGAAATCCCGGCCGCCTCGAATCCGTCCCGCAACCGCCCGCACGCCCGGCAGACGGCCTCCCACCACGCCTCGGGCGGCTGCTCGTGGCGACCATCCTGCGCGGCGAGCACGGCGGGCTCGAACGCCACGGCGCTCTCGGCAACGACCTCTCCCCGCTCGCTCACCGCCAGCGCGCGAACGCCGCCCGTGCCGACGTCGATGCCGAGGAAGAGTGCAGAGTCGGTGTGCATCGCGCCCACGTCAACTACTCCGTCATCGGTCTTCTTGTTCGTGTGACGTGCCAAGGTAGCGCCGGATCGACAGCAGCGCCGGCGTGAGCCAGACGAGCAGGCAGACGATACCGAGGGGGGCGGCCAACGGCCAGGTGAAGAAGGCGCCCGGGTGTCCGCCGGAGCCGGTGAGGGTTTGGACGAAGCGCTCTTCGAGCGGCCCGCCCAGGATGATGCCGAGCACGATCGGCCCGAGCGGGACCTCGCGCCGTTCCAGCACGAAACCGAGGATTCCCATGGCGAGCATCACGCCGACGTCGAAGTAGCTCCCGTTGATGGCGAACGAGCCGATCACGCAGAACAGGAGGATCAGCGGCAGCAACACGCGCCGGGGAACGCGGACCACGTACCCACCCGTCTTGATCGCCAGAAAACCGATCGGGATCAACACGAGATTCGCCAGCAGGAACATGAGGAAGATGCTGTAGACCAGCGGGCCTTGCTTGTCGAAGATCTCCGGGCCGGGCTTGACGTTCTTCATCAGCAGGACGCCGATCACGATGGCCGTGACGGAATCGCCGGGGATGCCGAAGACCATCGCGGGGATCCACGCCCCGGCCAGCGCCGAGTTGTTCGCCGCGGTGGCGTCGCCAATGCCCTCCAGCGATCCCGCGCCGTACTTCTCCGGGGTCTTCGAGAGCCGCTTGGAGGCCGCCAGGGAGACCCAGGCCCCGATGTCGGCCCCGGCCCCGGGCAGCATCCCCACCAGCGAGCCGATCATGCCCGAACGCAGGGCGTGCCACTTGCGCCGCCGCAAGAGCGGGATCGCAACGCCGAACACGGAGGTGATCGGACGCACGAACCAGCGTCTCCACAAGCCGCCGTTCGCGCGGCCGGCGGTCGAAGTCGACGCGACGACGTCCTCCTCCGCGTCGAGCCGCAGCACGTTGCGAAAAATCTCGGAGACGCCGAACAACCCGATCATCGCCGGGATGAAGTTGATCCCCTGGAAAAGCTCCGCTTGCCCAAACGTGAACCTGGCCTGCGTATGGACGGCGCTGAGCCCCACCGTGGAAAGGAGCAGCCCGATGATCAGGGCCAGGGTGGCCTTCAGCGTCGATCCGCGGGAGACGATCACCGCACAGCTTAGGCCCAAAAGATAGAGCCAGAAGTACTCGGCCACGGTGAACCACGTGGCGACGGCTGCCAGCGCGGGGGCGAACAGCATCAGCACGACCGCGCCGAACAGCCCCCCCGCCACGCTGAACGTCAGGCACGTGCCCATCGCCTCGGCCGACCGGCCCGCGCGCGTCAGGGCGTAAGCGTCGTCGGCGTAGGCGGCCGACGACGGCGTGCCCGGGATCCTGAGGAGCGTGTTGGGGATGTCGCCGGCGAAGATCGCGCAGGCTTCCAGCGTAACGATC
>Ga0307378_10000464_pt1 | contig 71765 bp, 60 predicted proteins | sample UN1MG_FD_202238 | JGI IMG/M metagenome (GOLD analysis project Ga0307378, IMG submission 202238) | Soil microbial communities from Risofladan, Vaasa, Finland - UN-1 | ecosystem: Environmental > Terrestrial > Soil > Coastal area > Acid sulfate soil | place: Finland: Risofladan, Vaasa | collected... | reverse complement strand
ACAAGGTGCCCGGTAAATCGGGTACACTCCAATGGATGGGCATTCTACATGCAGACGGATGCGGGCAACGGCTTCTAGTATTCCCCTACAGTTGCTATACTATCCTTAGAGTAGCGGCCCAAGAGGAGGCGAAATAATGGAGTTAGACCTAAGCAGCCTGATTGAGAGCATCCGCGAATCGCGGCGGCACTTCCTGAAGCACTTGAAGGGCTTGAGGGACGACCAGTGGGACTGGAAGCCGTATCCGGAGTGCAAATCCATACGGGAGACCTTAGCCCATCTCGTCTCGGACGACCGGGCGTACGTGGAGATACTCAGGACAGGCGCCATGCCGGATTTCCAGGCGGTCGAGGAGCATGAGACCGACGCGGCCAGGCTGCTCTCCCGTCTGGAGAAGTCGCACGAGGAGCTGTGCGCGTTCCTGAGGGAGCGGTTCGCCGGCGCCCCGCTGGACGCCGAGGTGTTCTTCTTCACGGGCAAGGAGAAGCTCGGGCGCGCGATCCTCGGTATCGCATCCGAAGACTACTACCACGCGGGACAGGTGGCGTTCATTCGAATGGCCACGGATCCCTCGTGGGATTATTACGCCGCGATCTACGGCAATACCGGAGAGTAGGCGTCTCATGCCTAAGCGGGACTACCACCCACAGCCGTTCAGGACGCTCGTCGTCCTCGGCGAGAGCACGGTTCGCGGAGGGCCATGGCTCACCGGGGAGGAGCGCCGATGGCCGGATGTCCTGGCGGACTTGATCAACCTCTGCCAGGAACAGCCGGTCGCCTACCATAACGAAGGGATAAGCGCCAGCGTGATTTCCCCCAGGAGTCCGGGCTATGAAGCCTCCGCGAAGCCGAGCGCAATGGAACGCTATCAGGAGCGGGTGATCGCAGCTGACCCGGACCTCTTCGTGATGGCCTACGGGCTAAACGACATGCGGGCGGGCATGGACGTGCAGGAGTTCGCAGAGGACATGGAGACTATCGTGCGACATGTGAGGTCCGCGTGCGATCCCATGATCGTCCTCACGACCGTCTACCACATGGCGGCCTTTGACCGGTATCCGCCGTTCGACAAGGGCAGCCGTGAAGCGACGATGGCTTATAACGCCGCTATCGCCGGGATAGCCGCCGAGAACTCCTGCCTCCTGGCGGATGTGTGGTCGGCGCAGGGGGAGGCCGACTGGCTGATTCATCAGGACGGCGTACACGCAAACGGCGTGGGCAATCTGGTCATCGCGCACCGGGTATTCGAGGTTGTTGCGAGCAATTGCAGCAGCCTGTCGGAGAAAACCAGAAGGCTGCACGAGGAAAGCGCGTGGACGAAGGCCGCAGCGCGCCTGGCAAAGTCGGGCATAGAACTCATCGAACGCGCCGAATGAGGGATTTGGCTCATACCCGGTAAATTTCCTGGTTCTTGCGGAGCGACATGCTGAGCCGTTGACAAGCAGGTTTTGGAGTGATAGATTGCCTTTAGGTGTCGCCTAGATGGGCGCTTAAGTAGATGCGTTAGGGTGACAGCCAGGGAAAAGGATCTGGCTTTTTGCGCAGTTGCTCTGCTCCTAATCTATGGGGCGTTGAGCCTTCCCGCGTCGGCGGGAGTCGAGGTCATCAACCTGCGCCCGGCCGGGGCGGATTCTTCATGCGTCTATGGAGTCTCCGGCGGTCGGCAGGGCGGCAGCCACCTCGTAAATGGTCAAACCTGGAGTCCGGGGTTTATCAGTATTCTGAGGCTAAAGGGATCGACGTTAGGGGGAACGACGTCTGGGTCGCCGGGTACGGCTGGAACTACACGCTAAACCGAAGTGAAGCGCTGCTCTGGCACAATGTCATCCCTCAGCCGTCGTCGCTTCTCGCGCTGGTGGCCGGACTACCCGGCCTTGCCCTGTGCCTGAGGCGAAGATTGCGGTGACCTCCAAATCAGCCACTCTTTCCTCCAGGGCCTCCGAGTCCATCTGCGGATTCGGGGGCTTCTTTGGCACGGCGGTTTCTGTGGATATGGTATAATACGTTGTGCAGTATCGCGTACCGCCGTGTGACCATCATACGGCTGGACCAGAGGTGGCGAGATGATATTTCATGTAGTCTTGGAGCGAGCCGAGGACGGGTGGATCGTTGCCGAGTGCCCAGCCCTTCCCGGCTGTGTCTCCCAGGGCAAAGATGAAAAGGAAGCCTTAGAGAATATCAAGGAGGCCATCACCGCATGGCTCTGGGCCGAGGACCAGAAGGCTGTCTCCGAGATGCCCTGTGGAACAGGGCGGGAACCAATAGTAGTAGCGGTGTAGTTCAGTGGGCAAGTTGACCAACATCTCCGGCAAGGAAGCGGCCAGGGCATTCGGCAAAGCTGGCTGGAAGCCCATCGGACAACTTGGCAGCCACCTCGTAATGGTGAAGCCCGGAGTTCGAGCGAATCTTTCCATCCCGCAGCACAAGGAGCTTTCAATCGGCACACTCCGCGCTCTGATTCGAAATGCTGGCTTGACGATAGACGAGTTTCTGGAACTGGTCTGACGCGGCGCGAAAGAATAGCTCGTCGCCGGCTTCTTATCGAAAACCGTCGTATTCCATCAAGAGTCCGGCGGCTTTTTCGTGCTTCCAGACCATGACCTGCTTCCTGCGTGTGGCACGCTTCTTGCACGATTCTGAGTGCGCAAGCGCGGTAGATTGAGCGGCCAAAGAAGAGGCGCTGATCTACGTCTCTGGGCTATCATGTATAGCGGAGGCAAGTCCGGCATGGGTAAGACAAGCAGCAAGACAGCCCTGTCGAACCGCATACTACATATATCCTTTGTCGTCTTCACCTTCGCAGCAGCAGCCGTGATGCTCCACCTCGTGTGGATGTCCCCTACGAGACGCCTCTTGTGGCTTGTGACGGACGACTCCTTCTACTATTTCCAGACCGCGCGCAACATGGCAGCGGGCCTCGGCTCCACCTTCGACGGGATCAACAAGACCAACGGATACCACCCGCTGTGGTTCATGCTCTGCGTTCTCGCCTATAAGGTCGTGCCCGGCATGTACGCTGGACTGCGGGCAGTCTTGAGCATGGGAGCAGCTCTGTGGGTTGCCAGTGCGCTTCTTCTCTGGGCCGGCCTGCGTGATAGAGGGTCAGCCTGGGCGTTGTTCGCGGTGCTGTCTTTCTTCATGGTGACACTGCGGATGTTCACCTACCTGAGCGGGATGGAAACGGGCCTCCTCGACCTCAGCCTTATTCTGCTCTTCTGCTTCACCAGGAGGGGCAAGCTGCTCGACGCCCGGGCCACCGCCCGCGATGGACTTGCCCTCGGGGCGCTCATCACGCTGGCGGTGTTCTCCCGGCTGGACTGGATCTTCCTCATCCCCGGCCTGGCCATGGTCCTAGCTGTCCTTCACTGGCGAGACGGCTTCCGCAGGCTGGTCTCCAGATGGGCTTCCGTATTCATCCTGCCGGCGCTGGCCCTTCTCGCCTACATGGTCCTGAATAAGCACGTATTCGGCACGTACATGCCCGTCAGCGGCATGCTGAAGAGCTCGTTTCCTCACCCGCATTTTCACCCGGAGAACATTACTTCGAGTTGGTCGGGAGCGGCGTCTGCCTTGGCGGTCGGTATCGCGACCATCTGGGTCATCGTGCTTTTGGTCCGGCACCATCGGACGGATGCGGCCAACGATCTCCGGCTTCTTTTCGTTTTGGATATCTGTGTAATTCTCCATCTGGGCTACGTGCTCTTCTTCCTGAGGTGGGCGGTCTTCAGCTGGTATTTCGAGCCGTACATGCTAGTTGCTATACTAAACGCCGCCATGATCGGAAGCTGGCTTTTCCAAAGCAAGTGGCTGTCGAAGCGATCGAGTCTGGTGTGGGCCGTGATGCCGCTTTTCGCCGTGGCCGCTCTGGGAATCCCGGCGCGCTACTACACCCGGCTCGTTACTGATAGAGTAGCGCCGGGCTGGACGCACTATGTCTACGATGCTGCGCTCTGGGCACGGGCCAACACCCCGCCGGATGCGGTCTTCGGCATGACTGATGCCGGAACGTTCGGATACTTTTCGGACAGGCGGGTGGTCAACCTGGACGGCATCGTCAACAACCTGGAGTACCAGGAGTATGGCTCGCAGGGGCGCCTGCATGACTACCTGCGCAAGGTGGGCGTGACCTACTTCGCATCACACGGTCTCTGCCCGGGCTGGGAAACCGAGTATAATGAGAGCGGGGAAGTCGCCATTGGGATTCCCTGCCACCTGCATGAGCGCGCAGCCGGCGAGATCCGCCTGCGTGCGGCAGACCTGGTCTACCAGTCGGCGAAGTACACGGTGAGCGGGATGCAGCCCGGTCAGAGCTCTCGGGCGAGGATCTGGCGGTACAGCCCGTCGCCGAATACGCGGTGACATACCGCAGGAACCCCGTCACCGAGACTGGAAACATTCTTGGCCTTCTGCGGATGGTACCCTGGCCGGCGAATATGCTATCGTTAGCACGAAATCAGTCGCTAGATGCATAGACTGATGCGGTAGGCCTGGGCTGATGACTGGTTCTTGTCGGCGGATGTTCAGGCGCAAATCTGGTTGCAGGGGGGTCGAAAAACGAACGGACAACTCATAGGCCTCGGATGTGCTTTGTCGGGGGGCTGCGCCGAGGTCGACGGCCACGAGCGCGCCAGCCTTTGGAGCGGAACCGCCGCGAGCCGGGTGGACCTGAACCCGGCCGGGGCGATGGAGTCCCGGGCCTGCCGGGCCTTGCGTTGGCGCTGAGACGAAGATCGAGATAATGCCCGAATAGAACCTGTTCTCGAAAGCCTCCGATTCCATCCACGGATTCGGGGGCTTTTTGCTTCTCTCCGGCTCGCTCCTGATCCGCATCTCTCAACATTTGACAACTAGTATGAACAGAGATATACTGTGCGTGGAATACAGTCGTCAGTAGCTAGTGCTCGGTTTTCACTGACCACTCACGACTGACGACTCACAAGGGGTGTCGGCATCTATGGACGTAGACCTCTCCGATCTGTTCACAATCAAGCAGGCTGCGCAGTACCTCAAGGTCAGCCAGTCGAGCATCAGATCGTACATCCGCCAGGGCAAGATGAACGCCTTTCGCGTCGCCGGAAAGCGCAAGGTGCTCATCCCGAAGCCCGAGCTGCTGAGACTTCTGGTGCCCGCCAGAGACAACACCATAGACGCAGGCTAAACCGAGGGACTAGCCAATGCTCAAGGATCTTGCCGAGGTCGTGCGGTATCGGGAGCTGCTGCTCAACCTGGTCGTCCGTGACTTGAAGGTTCGGTACAAGAGCTCCGTCCTGGGGTTCTTCTGGTCGCTTACGAACCCGCTTCTGCAAGTGGCAACGATAACCATAGTCTTCAAGTTCATCATGAAGGTGACCATCCCGAACTACTCCGCATACGTGCTCTGCGCCTTCCTGCCGTGGACCTTCTTCCAGATGTCGGTGCTCGATTCGGCTACATCTGTGCTGTTTCACAGCCATATGGTGAAGAAAACGTATTTCCCGCGGGAAATACTGCCGGCTTCCATCGTGCTCTCGAACCTGGTGCATTTCATACTGGCGCTGGGAGTATTCTTCATCTACCTCAAACTGTATTTGAGAACGGACATACTTATCACATGGCTGCTGCTTCCCGTGGTCGTATTCATCCAACTCCTGCTGAACACGGGAGTGGCATTCTTCGTTTCCTGTCTGAACGTCTTCTACAACGATATCAAGTACGTGGCGACAGTCGTCTTGAGCCTGCTGTTCTACCTGACGCCGATCATCTATCTGGCAGAGCAGATCGTCTATTCCGGGCGCGTGCCTGCCGCGTACAAGCCGCTCGTGGTCGGGATTTACAACGTGAATCCGCTCTCTTTTCTCGTCACGGCCTACAGGAAGCTCCTGCTGCCCGGTTACAACGCCGCAGGCATCCACGACATCCCGCTCAACTACTGGTATCTGGCGCTCGCCGGCCTGACTTCGCTGCTCATCTTCATCGCGGGCTACGCGTTCTTCAACAGCAAGAAATGGTACTTCGCGGAGCGGGTTTGAAATATGGAAGCCATAATAGTCGAGGACTTGCATAAGACGTTTAGACTAAGCCACGAGAGGATCGGCTCCCTCAAGGCGCTGGCTTTGTCCTTCCGGCGCGCCACGTATGAGGACATCCATGCGCTGAAGGGCGTCAGCTTCTCGGTTGAACCCGGTGAGACGGTGGCGATAGTCGGCAGAAACGGCTCCGGCAAGAGCACGCTCCTCGGCATCATGTCGAGGGTGTACAGGCCCACCTCCGGCAAGGTGGTCATGAACGGCCGGGTTTCAGGTTTGCTCGAACTAGGCGCGGGATTTCACCCCGACTTGACCGGCATCGAAAACATTTACCTCGACGGCTCGATCCTGGGGCTGAGCCGGCGGGAGATCAGGAAGCGCTTCGACGCAATAGTCTCATTCGCCGAGATGGAGCAGTTCATTGACGCCCCACTCCGAATGTATTCCTCCGGAATGGTCATGCGGCTGGGGTTCTCGCTCGCAGTTCAGGTTGACCCGGATATCCTGCTTGTTGACGAGGTGCTTGCCGTCGGGGATGAGAGCTTCCAGCAGAAGTGCTATGAGAAGGTTCGGGAGTTCCAGCGCCTGGGGAAGACGATTCTCTTCGTCTCCCACGATCTGAAAGTGGTGAGGGATGTCGCCACGCGGGCGATCTGGCTGGATTCGGGAAGCATTCAGCGCGATGGAGACGTAGAGAGCGTCCTGGAGGCCTACGTCGAGAGTACCAGGAGCGGTGCTCCTGACGCCAAATGAGCAGACCTGCGCGTGAGGTGTGTTGATTGAGGGTCCTTTTCCAAAACAGATACGACGCTCTCGAAGGCCACGGCGGAGACACCGTCCAGATGTACGAGACGAGGGACGCCCTCGCCAAGCTCGGTGTGGATGTCGAAATCAACCTGGAGCAGGAGCCGGACGTCACCGGCTACGACCTCGTCCATATATTCAATATCCAGAGGGCGGACTACAGCCTCGCGCAGCTTCTGAACGCCAAGAAGCACGGCAAGCCGGTCGTCGTCTCCACCATATACTGGGACATGCGGCACATATTGGCATTGGACGACCATTTCAGATACATCCCGTTCCCTGAAATCAAGCTGCTTTCCCGTATTCACAAGGCCCTGCCGCGCCTGTACTTCAACGCGCGGACGTATCCATGCCGCCGGCGCATCGCCAGAAACGCGCGCAGGATGCTGTCGGAGGCCGACCTGCTGCTGCCGAACTCGTATTCCGAGCTGGAGATCATCGCGCTGATCTTCAACCTCCCCAGCGTTCGCGGCAAGGCGGTCGTGGTTCCGAACGGAATCCGGGTTGAGAGCGATGCGAAGGATTCGGACTTCGAGCACGGCATGCTGCGCGACCTGCCGCCCGAGTACGTGCTGGAAGTCGGCACCTACTACCCGGTAAAGGGGCAGTTGGCGCTCGTAAAGGCACTTATGGCCGTCCCGGATATTCCGCTGGTGTTCATCGGGCCGGACCACGATGGGCCTTATGGTCAGGATTGCCAGCGCCTGGGCATGAAGCGGGGAAACACCTACTGCCTTGGATTCATTCCGCACCGCTGTCTGGCCGGCTTCTACGAGCGCGCCAAGGTGCATGCGCTTCCAAGCCTGAGGGAAAGCCCCGGCCTGACGACCCTGGAGGCGGCGGCCAGCGGCGCGAACTGCGTCGTGAGCTTCCACGGCCCGATAGCGGAATACTTCGGCGACGATGTCTGGGTCTGCGATCCCCTGGACCTCGGCTCCGTCAGGCAAGCCGTCGTGGAAGCATGGCATGCCCCTCGCAGCGGCCGGCTGAAGGAGCACGTTCTGGCGGACTTCACCTGGGAGCGCGCGGCTCAGCTAACCCTTCAGGCGTATGAGCGGGTCCTGGGCACAGCCGCGTCTCACTGGATCCCTGAGCCACCAGCCGATCGTGGCGGGAAATGAGGATGCGATGCCCGATTCGGTTCACGAAGCCGGTCCGACAATCTCCATTATCATCGTGAATTGGAACACGCGCAGCCTGCTCCAGCGGTGCCTCGACTCGATCTATGCCACGGTGCCACCTATGCCGTTCGAGGTCACAGTGGTGGACAACGCATCGCGCGACGGGAGCGCGGATATGGTGGCGGAGCGATTTTCGCAGGCGGCTCTCGTCCGCAGCGACTCGAATCTCGGCTTCGCCGCGGGGAATAACCTCGGGCTGCGCAGAGCCTCCGGGCGCTATGCGATGCTGCTGAATCCTGATACCGAGCTTCTGCCCGGAGCCGTTCGGGAGATGGTCGAGTTTGCCGATGCGCACCCTCGCGTAGCAGTCGTCGGCCCTAAGCTCCTCAACCCGGACGGCAGCCTGCAGAAGAACGGGCGCACTTTCACGAGCCTGTGGCGCGAGGTGCTCGGTCTTACAAAGCTCTATCACGTGTGGGCCAGGCTCGACCGCAAAGCAGACTGGGGCAGGCTGGATTTCGACGTACCGGCTCGCGTTGATGAGGTGAGCGGCGCTTGCATGCTAGTCAGGAAATCGGCTGTTGATGAAGTCGGCCTGCTGGACGAGCGCTTCTTTATGTATTACGAGGAAGTGGATTGGTGCCGCCGGATGGGCAAGGCCGGCTGGGAAGTTCATTACCTGCCCGGCGCCCAGGTGATACATCACTGGTCGCAGGGCGCGAAGAAGGTCGGCCTCACGGGGAGCCGCATCGCCTTTCGCAGCCAGTACCTCTATTTTCGCAAGCACCATGGACTGGCCCAGGCCTTCGCGCTGAGAATTCTGTCCGGACTCCTCCTGTTGGCTCTTCACGTGAGGCACGCGGTCCTTGGCCCGCGCGTTCCGAAACGCTAGAACGATGATGGATGTCAAATTCGCCACAACCTGGGAGGCCAGTTGCGGGGTCGCGGGATACTCGCGCTCGCTGGTCGCCGAGCTGGAGAAACACGCGCGAATCGAGGTGGTGAGCCTCGATCCCGGTTCGGTCACCAGTCCGGCTTCCCTGGCTGCCCGGCTGAACCAGGGAGACGTAGTTCATATACAGCACCAGTATCCCTTCTTCGGCGGCATGGCGCTCCATCGGAACTGGTTCAATCGCGTGCTCGGCAGGCTGAAAAGGCCGCCGGTCGTGACTGTGCACGAGCTTGATTTGGGCGACTCGGATTCGCCGCCTATGCGTGCGTACAAGCGGTGGTTCAACAAGCGTCTCTTCGCGGCTCGGCAGATTGGCAGGATCGTCGTTCACACGTCCGAGTACCGCGATAGGCTGACGGGTCTGGGCATAGAGCCATCCAGAATCCGCGTGATCCCTATGTGGGTTCCTTCCATCACCCAGTCCGACGTTTCGCCCGATGCCGCCAAGTCCGAGCTTGGGCTGGCAGGCAAGAAGGTGGTGACGATATTCGGCTTCGTAGTCAGGCGCAAAGGCTACGATCTTGCCCTGGAGGCGCTCCGCCGCTGGCCGGAAGATGTCACTCTCCTCATCGCCGGCGGGCCGCATCCGGGCGATCGCACCGGGTTCTTCGACACCTTGAAGGATCGGATCGCCGCGGAGGGTCTATCGGCGCGCGTGGTAATCACCGGCTACCTGCCTGAGGACCGCGTGCCGTTGGTTATGGCGGCGGCCGATGTGATAGCCGCGCCGTTCACCATGATGAGCAGCTCCTGGAGCATGATGCATGCAATCGCCTACCGAAAGCCCATCGTGGCTTCCGACCTGCCTCCGATGCGGGAGATGAACGAGCGCACGCCGTGCCTGACCCTGTTCAATCCCGGGGATTCTGGTGATTTCGCCGCGAAGGTAATCGAGCTACTGAAAGACGGGGACGAGATGAGGCGGGCCGTTGCCGCGGTGGATTCCTATGCGCAGACCTGGACGGCCGCACGCGCCGCCGCCGATACCATGGCCGCGTACAGGGAAGTACAAAGTACAAAGACAGAGACGGAACAGCCATGAGAATAGGGCTTGATGCGAGACCGATACAGGGGCGTTTTACGGGAGACGCGACCTACTGGCGAGGGTTGATCGAGGGTCTCTCGCGTCTGGACTCGGGTGACGAGTTCTTCATCTATCTCGACGCCGCGCTGCCGATGCCGGAGCTGCCGGCTGCGGCGAATCTTCGGCCGAGGCCGCTGCGTGCCGTCTGCTGGAGGGCCTGGAGCGCATGGTCGTTCCCTCGCGCGCTCCGCCGGGACGGGATCGAGGTCGCGCACGTTCAATATACGATCCCGCCGGTGATGCCGTGTCCGGTGATAACCTCGATCCATGACGTATCGTTCAGGCGGCACCCTGAGTTCTTCCCGTTGAAAGACAGGCTGATCCTCGATATGGGAGTGAGATGCTCGAGGAGGCAGGCGTTCCGAATACTCGCGCTCTCCGCATACACGAAGAAGGAGCTGCTCGACCTCTACCGGATACCGCATGGAAAGGTGGCGGTGGTATATCCCGGCGTGGACGAGCAGTTCAAACCGCTCGATCGCGCGGCGGCTCGCGAATTTGTGGATCGGAAGTACGGCATCCGTTTCCCTTTCGTGCTGACCGTCGGCGTAATCCAGCCTCGCAAGAATCTGCAGCGCCTCCTCGATGGATTCGCAGCGCTGAAAGGAATTCTGCCGTCCGACCATAAACTAGCGATAGTGGGAAAGTACGGCTGGAAGCAGGCGAATCTGGAGCGCAGAATCCACGAGCTGGGCCTCACAGCGGACGTGGTTTTCACGGGCTACGTTCCTTGCGAGGATCTTCCCGCGTTCTACAGCGCTGCGGATGTGTTCGTCTACCCATCGGTCTACGAAGGGTTCGGGCTCCCGCCGCTCGAGGCCATGGCCTGCGGCGCTCCCGTAATCACGGGGAATAGGTCCTCCCTCCCGGAGGTAGTCGGCGAGGCGGGGATCATGGTGGACCCGTTCGATCCCGAGGCCTTCGCCCGTGCAATGGCCGATGTCCTGTCCAGCGAGTCACTGCGAGCCGAGATGTCCGTGCGCGGGCTGGATCAAGCGCGGAAGTTCTCGTGGGACAAAACGGCCCGCGACGTCGCGCGGATATATCACCGGGCGCGGAAGAAGGTTTGACGTATAAGGACCGGCCGCGAAGGCCAGAGGCGCTCGCTCAGTCGGAGGGCAAGGGCGGCGGTCTTCAACTGTCATTCTGAGCGTAGCGAAGAAGCTAACCCCGTCTTCCGGGTAGACCTTTCGTCCGCCGCGGCGGACTCACGGTGACATGCTCTCTTCCTCTGCCCGCGGACACAGGCTAATTGGGATGATTGTACTAACATGAGTATCCCTAAACGAAAAAGCACCCTCGAAAGAACAAACACTCGGAACGGGCTGCTGTTCGTGATGCCGGCCCTGATCGGTATGGCCGCTTTCACGGCGTACCCCGTGGCGTCGCTCGTGTACTACAGCTTGTGCCGATACACTGGCTTGAAACCCCCGTCCTGGGTTGGCCTTGCGAACTACCAGATGCTGCTGCACGACAAGCTCTTTCTCGAATCCCTCTACAACACAGCGTACTACACCGTCTTTGCGGTCCCGCTGGGCATAATCGTCGCGTTCAGCCTGGCCGTGCTCCTGAATGCGAAGGTGAAGGGCCTGGCGGTCTTCCGGACAGTCTTCTACATCCCGTCTATCGTTCCAGTGGTTGCCAGCTCGGTTTTGTGGCTCTGGATACTCAACGCGAACTACGGCCTGCTGAACCTGATGATAGATAGTTTCGGCGGGCTGCTCCAGAACATAGGGCTGCCGGGCGTTTCCGGCCCTGGTTGGCTGGCAAGTCCCACGTGGTCTAAGCCCGCGCTCATCCTTATGAGCACCTGGGCGGTTGGTGGATCAGTTGTCATCTACCTGGCCGGGCTCCAGGACGTCCCACAGGAGCTCTACGAGGCGGCGAGCATTGACGGTGCGAGCGGCTGGCACAAGACTCGGCACATCACGATACCCTTCATGAGCCCTTACATATTCTTCACCGCCGTGATGGGGATAATCGGGAGCGTGCAGTACTTCACCCAGGTGTGGGTAATGACGGGAGGAACCGGCGGGCCGGCGAACTCCACCATGTTTTTCGCAATGTACCTGTTCCAGAATGCGTTCCAGTTGTTCAAGATGGGCTATGCGTGTGCGATGGCCTGGCTGCTCTTCATCGTGATACTGGGTGCGACGCTTCTCATCTTCAAGTCGTCGGCGAGGCATATTTACTATGGCGGGCAGTAGGAAGCCGCAAATCAAGATGACCACTCCGGGCAGATTCGTGACTTACTGTGCTTTGGTTGCCCTCAGCGTGGTCTTTTTCATGCCATTCATCTGGCTTCTGTCAACGTCCGTTAAGCCCGACAGCCAGATAATGGTCATGCCGCCGAGATGGATTCCTCACCCATTCCAGTGGAGCAATTACTCGAAAGGGCTGACCTTCGTCAATTTCCCGCTTTTTCTGAGAAACACGCTGATAATCTGCAGCGCAAACGTGATAGGTGTCCTGGTCTCCTCCCCGCTTGTGGCATACGGCCTCTCGATGATCCGATGGCGGGGGAGAGACATCCTCTTCATGGTGATTCTGAGCACCATGATACTCCCATATCAGGTGGTCATGGTGCCGCTCTTCACGGTGTTCACTTTCCTGCGGTGGACCGGCACATTCCTGCCGTTGATCGTTCCGGCGTTCCTTGGCAATGCCTTCTTCATATTCCTTCTCAGGCAGTTCCTCATGACCATACCGAGGGACCTGATTGACGCCGCGAAGATTGACGGCTGCTCGGAGTTCCAAATCTACCACCGCATCGTGCTGCCTCTCGCCAAGCCGGTTCTCGCCACGGTTGCGCTCTTCGCCTTCATGTGGTCGTGGAACGACTTCCTCGGCCCCCTGATCTACCTGTTCGACGAATCAATGTACACCATCTCCCTGGGCCTGGCGATGTTCTCCAGCCAGTACGGCTCCTACTGGGGGATGCTGATGGCCGTCTCGACAGTGACGACGGTACCCATCATCATCCTCTTCTTCTTCACCCAGCGCACGTTCATCCAGGGGATCACGCTGACGGGGATAAAGGGCTGAGGGACAGAAGTAGGGCAGTATGGGAGTATGGGAGTGTGGGAGTCTGGGAGAAATGGAGAACTTCGAACGTCCAACGTCCCACCGGGGATTGTTCAAAAACGTTGATTTCGCTCTGGATACCGTGGGTTGTACGGGAGACTCACCCTCCCGAGCTACGACCTAATGGACACCCATCTCCACCACATGCGCAATCTTGGCGCGCGCTGGTGGGGATTGCCAATGCCAGCGCCGCCAGCAGCAGCACGAGCGCAAGCAGCTTAGTTGACTTGGTTGAGACTCTACTTATGGCGGGGCGAGTATGGGTCTATCTACGTGCCTGCATACTTCGCGACCAAATCTTCGAACTCCTTCGAGGTCTCCCAGTCCAGTTCTCCCTTGATGGTCTTGTCCTTGTACTTCTTTTCCAAGACTGTCAGCCGATGGGCCGTTGGGGAGTATCCAAAGGTATAGCTCCTTTTCTTGCCCTCAAATTTCAGCGTGATGGGCAGTTTGCAATCTGGCATTCCGGCTTTGCGTAAGGAATGGATTGACTCAATCAAGGTTTGACCATCGCCACTCTTACCGGATAGACGAATGGCCTCACTCCATTTGTCCGCCAATCCGACAATGACGGTATCTATCTCGGTCAAGGCCGGCATATTCACCTTGCTTTTGGGGAGGGTTCTGGTCATCCCACCACCCAGTATGCTTCCGTTCTCCGCGTCAACGAATACCGCTGTTCCCTCCCACGGGGCATCGAAGCGCACGTCCCAGGCCAGCCGGGAAGAGGTCGTCTCGGGAGGATATCCACCTACTTCGTAGTACTCCCACAAATCATAGAACTGCACGATCTTGAGGTCGGCTGAAGTGAGATTGCCTGCCGTCAGGCCGAACTCCGCTAGATAGTCCCTGGCTGCCTGCACAGCTAAGTCTTTCTCGAGTTTCACGTCGGTAGTATCGGGGAGAGGTGAGCCACAACTGTCGCCGAAACCTATCAAGCTGCCATCCAGCAGATCCAAGCTCATACCAAGCCCATCCTCGTGGAATGGGAACCCTTTGTACATTCTACGGTATTTGATCTCCCATATCATGATTCCAGATTCTGAAAGCGCACTTCTCTCTAACTTCTTGTCATCGAGGGATATGCCGGCAGCCCTGAGATACTCCGCAGCGCGCTGGTTGGCAAGGGTCTCAGTGATCTTGACGATGTCCTGTGTCCGTTTTCCGGTTTCTTCCCTTCTAAATGCGGACAGAATCTTGCCGGTCTGACTGGCTACTTCCACCTCAAGTTGCACCTTAAGTTGTCCTGCGCAGACCTTCCAACGGCCCGGCTTCCCCTCGGGCGCCAGGAACTTGGCTTTCGGTTCACCTCTCGGCTTGGCTTCAAGCTTCCAGCCGACGTCTTTGAAGAACTTTGCAGCGCGCGCGATAGCCTGATCCGCATTGGTCACATCCGCCTGCGCTGCCAAAGGACTCATGTACAACAAGACAAGACTTGAAGTGATCCATAGACATTTTGCCAACATTCTCTTCATTGTAAGTCCCTCCTTTCTAGGGGGCTGGGTCAATAACTCCATTATAGGCAAATTGATCCTCCAGAATGCCCTTTTGAAACAATCCCACGCCCAACACCCAACTTGGAGCCTGAAACCTGGAACTTGAAACCCTTACTCATTGCTGTTACGCATTACAAGCTGCAGACTACAGTCTGCGGTCTGCAGTCTGATCCCTCACCTTGCGGAGAAGGCTCGGATTCCGCCGCGCTTCTGGAGAACGTCAATCGTTGCGGCCATGACTATGATCGAGCCGATGACCACGCGCTGCCAGTTCGAATCAATGAGCATCAAGTTCAATCCGTTGCGGACGGTGCCCATGATCAGCGCTCCGATGGCGGAGCCGACAAGCCTTCCCTGCCCGCCGGAGAGGCTCGCCCCGCCAATGACTGCCGCTGCGATGACATCCAACTCGAAGCCGTCGCCGGCCTGAGGGGCAATCGCGCTCACGCGGCCCGCCATTATGATGCCCGCCACAGCCGACAGGAAGCCGGTCGCTGCATAGACGAATATCTTGGTCCTGCTGACAGGGACGCCCGACAGCCTTGAGGCATCCTCGCTCCCACCGACCGCGTATGTGTATCGCCCGATTCGCGTCCGGGTTAGAAGCAGATGGCCGGTGATGTAGACGACTACGAAGACCAGGATCGCCGCGGGCAGGACGCCGCCAACCCTCTCGGAGCCGAGATACAGAAACGGCTTGTCCAGATTGTAGATCGTGCCCCCGCCGGTGATGCGGAATGCGAGCCCGCGGGCCATTCCCATCGTGCCGAGCGTAGCAATGAAGGGCGGCAGGCCGATCTTTGTGACCATGAGGCCGTTGAGCGTTCCAAAGGCCAGGCCCACGAGTAAGGCTCCCAGCATCGCGGTCCAGACATTCAAGCCCAGCGTGACTGCGAGGTAGCCGCCCGAGCACGCCGAGAAGCTCAGCACCGAGCCTACGGACAGATCAATCCCGCCGCTGATGATGACCAGCGTCATCCCCGCCGCCACTACTGCGATCGGAGTGACCTGCGTGAGGACGTTCAGGAGGTTGTCCGCGTGCGGAAACGAGTTCGGCTTGGCGATGGACAGGGCGATGCAGATGAGCAGCAGCGCGGTGAACGCGCCGAATTCCCTCGCCAGGCTGGTGCGTAAGCCCTTTGTGCCGCTCTTGTTGGTAGGTTTTGCCATGTGAGAAGTTCGGAATCAGTCGTCTCGGCTTCTCGGAAGTCGGGTTTTTCGCTCTATTCTAGCACGACTTCCTCAGGCAAAACAAGCCACTCCCGGCAGCAAGTCCTATTGCCCGCGACGGTCTATCAGATTCTTGCTACTCGCTTCGGTATTTCCTGCGCACGGCCTTGTCCACTTCGTCAATCCAGGATTGGATGACTTTCTCCGGGACTCCCCACCTCTTCGATGTTGCGGGGACGTCCACCATGTTCCAGGTCTGGTCAATTACCGGGCTTGTCTCCCAGTCTTTCTTGTTCGGATTGTAGCGGAACAGATCAACTTCATATTCGCTGTCTTTCCAGGCTACACTCATGACCCCAAAGCCCTGCCCTGCATACTCATGGAACGCGTCGAAATCCACGCTGACATTACCGCTCTCATGACAGCGCTGCTTGGCGCCCGCAACGAGCCTCTCCCAACTGAGCTGAGCTTGGGACTTGCGCGGTCTCTCGGTGCGAACCGCGGCCCTGGGTTTAGCCTGCTCCTTGCGCGTGCTGCTTCGTGAGCAGCCTGGCAGGATCGCCGTGGAAGCGGCTCCGAGAATCAAGATGGCCAGTATCGCAATTACCCGGGTGGGGCTGGCACTGCCTTGTGTGGGATTTCGCGCCATAGACGTTTCCCCCTTGTAGGGGCAGGGTCCCCCTGCCCGATCCGGGCGCAGGAATTCATCCGGGCGGGGAGGCCCCACCCCTACAGCATTCGCTCCTTCAATTCCCGTATCCCTTCCTCGAAGGTGAGGAGACCCGTATTCAGTGCGCGGGCAGTGGAGGTGGTATCGAGCACGAGCACCTTCGGGCGGCGAGCAACCATCTCCACGTCGTCCACGGATACGGCCTCGATCAAGCTCTCGTCCAGGCCGAGCAACTCGGCGATCCTCCGGGCGAGCTGGTAGCGGGTAGTCACGTCGGGGCACACTGCGTGGTAGATGCCGGTCAGCCGCCGCTCCGCGATCTCCAGCAAGACCTCCCCCACATTCCACACCGGAACGGAAGGCCGATACTGGTCCGTGTACGCGATGACTGAACGCCCGGCCCGGAGCGATTCGATCACCTTGTCGGAGAACGAGTTGAGGAATGGGAACTTGCGCGGCCCATAGAGAGTTGTCGTCCGCACGATCGCCCAGTTCAAGGCCGAGGCATAAACCGCCGCCTCTGCCGCCGCCTTGGTCAGGCCGTAGTAGTTCGGTGGGCAGAGCGGATCGTCCGGCTTGAAGGATTTCCGCCCGCCGTCGAAGACGAGGTCCGTGGACACATGCACGAGGTGTGCGCCAACCCTCTCGGCGGCTGCGAGCACGTGCTGTGTCCCCACAACGTTGACCGCAAAGGCGTCGGCCTTCCGCTCTTCGCAGAAGTCCGGCCTCACAAGGGCGGCCGTATGGATTATGACGTCGGGTTGAATCTCGGCAATCGCTTCGGCGACCTTGGCGGGATCGCGGATGTCAAGCGGCGCCATGCGGCAGCCGGGGAGTTGGACGCGGTGGCCTGAGTACGTCGCCCAGGTCTCCCAGCCGTATGCGGCCGCCTGGACGCCGGTATAGCTGCCGAGCATTCCACTCCCGCCTGTGATGAAGAGCTTTCTCATGGGCAGAAAAGACTTTAGACCTTGGCCCTGAACTATGCCGGGTTTCCCCCAAAGTGCGAGTCTGTTGTCTAAGGTCTAAAGTCTAAGGTCTGTCTAGTAAATCGCTTCCGAGGTCTCGCTGTCGAAGAGATGGGTCTTCTCCATATCCAGGATGATTTCCATCCCCTGGGTCTCTTTCGCCTTCGTTTCCGCGTCGATGGTTGCGATCAGGTTGTGCGGGCCGGCGGCCAGATACATGGTTACGATTGCACCCATCGGCTCAATTACGTCCACCATGGCTTTGATGGTGTTCTCTTCGGTGGGTTTTAGAAGCGGGCTGAGGCCCTTGTCGAACATGTCTTCCGGGCGCACGCCGAAGACGACGCGCTTCCCGACGTAGGACTCGAACTTCTTGCCGTCCTTGCTTTCCGGGATCACGACCTTGAAGCTGCCCGCATTCACCACATAGCGGCCGTCCTGCTTGGTCAGTTCTGCGTCCACGAAGTTCATCGCCGGAGTGCCGATGAAGCCGGCGACGAACATATTAGCGGGCCTGGAGTAAAGTCCCATTGGAGTGTCTACCTGCTGGACGACGCCGTCGCGCATGACCGCGATTCGGTCGCCCATAGTCATAGCCTCGACCTGGTCGTGGGTCACGTAGATCGTGGTGATTCCGAGGCGGCGGTGGAGCTTGATGAGCTCTGCGCGAGTCTGCACGCGCAGCTTGGCATCCAGGTTCGAGAGCGGCTCGTCCATGAGGAAGACCTTCGGCTCGCGGACGATGGCACGGCCGAGCGCCACCCTCTGTCTCTGGCCTCCGGAGAGCTGCTTCGGCTTCCGGTCGAGCAAATCGGAGAGCCCGAGGAGTTGAGCGGCTTCGCTCACGCGGCGCTTGATCTCCTCCTTCGGAAGCCTTCTGAGCTTGAGGCCGAACGCCATGTTGTCGTACACGCTCATATGGGGATACAGCGCGTAGTTCTGGAATACCATGGCGATGTCCCGGTCTTTCGGGGATATATCGTTCACCATCCGGTCGCCTATGTATATCTCGCCGGTACTGGCCTCTTCCAGTCCGGCTATTACCCTTAGGGCCGTCGTCTTGCCGCACCCGGACGGGCCGACTAGAACGAGGAACTCCTTGTCCTTTATCTCCAGGTTCATGTTATCAACGGCCACAACGGTTTTGAAGGTCTTGGTCAGGTCTTTCAGTACGACGCCGGCCATGGTCTGCTGTACCTCCTAGCGCTTAGGCAGCAACTATGCTGAGAGCCTTCTCAGGGTGTTATTTCTGGCTGCAGTGAGGCAATATCTTCTCGACTATCTTCTGCTTCGGCAGAGCGCCTGCTATCTGCTCGGCAACCTTTCCGCCCTTGAACAGGATCAACGTCGGAATGCTCATGACGCCGTACCTCGCAGCAACAGTCGCCTCTGTATCCACATCCAACTTGAGCACTTTGAGCTTGCCCGCATACTCTTCGGCGATCGCGTTCACGGATGGGGCGATCATCTTGCACGGGCCGCACCATTCAGCCCAGAAATCCACCAACACAGGGATCTCAGACTGGAGAACCTCCTTGTCGAAGTTCTGCGCGGTGACTTCTGCGGGGCTGCTCATCAGTCTTTCCTCCTCGATGGACTGTGTCCCGTGGGCTGCGCTTAACGCACGAATCACATTTTAGTGCAGGCAGTGGCTGTTGTCAAGAAATCGGGGGTGGCGGGAGTGCCCTGAGCCGCTCAGCTTCTGAAAGGACCCGCTTCGTCACCGGATCCACAGCATATACCGCTCCATCTATCACCCAAGTTTCCAGCATGCCGGCGGCAAAGGGATTGCCCTTGAGGTGCGGGGCGTCGAGTATTCCAGAATGTATCGCCGCTGCCAGATTCCGCGGCGATGTGAGCGCATCGCCTTCTGTCTCGGATCCCACGGCCTTTATCGCCTCGATTATCAGCAGGGCCTCTTTCTTCAGTTGCTCCTTGCGTGCCTGGACGCGCGGATCGGCTGTCCCGTCCGGCATCCCGAACAGGCAGTTCTTCAGGACGCCGCGGACTATCTTGCAGCTTTCGATTACGTCGTCGTCGGTCGCGGCGTGATCTCCCTCGCAGAAGCCGACAACGTGGATTATGTGAGGCCGGAGCCACAACGCAAGCGATACCGACGCAGCCAGTTGTCCCTTTGCGACATCCATATCCGGCGATAAGCTGAGGAGACCCGCACGGACTTGCCGCATGGACACGAATTTCTCATCGTGGAGACTCTCGATCAACTCCATCTTGGCGAGCATCTTCGCCAGATCCATCGCGCCATAGGTGCTCGGCGGCGTGTTGAACATATATTGGGCGATGTAGTAGTTGACGCCCATCGCCTTTGCGTTGTACGCGGCGAGGTATGCCATTGCGACCGCCAGGGCATCATGGGAATCGCGCAGGCTCCAATGGTGCGACTCGTTCACCTCCACAGGGATGCCCCTTTCGGCATACCACGCCATCGCCTGCTGGTTCTCGGAGATCGCCTCCTCGGGGGTGCGTTTGGATCTCTGGTCGAGGACGCTGTACCAACACAATGGAATGGCTGCCCACGCGTTATGAATGGTTTCCACTGCGACCTCGGCCCACTTTATCAGATCGCGGGTGCCGCTGTAGATGCGCAAGAGCGGGTAATTGCCGCACCTGGACGCTTCGTAGATAGCCCTGAGGTCATCCGCCGAGCGAATCGGCGCTCCGCCTGCTCCGTCAAGTGTGGGGTCCATCTCCTCCGGCCTGAAGAAGCTCTCCTGCGCATTCTGGTCCGGGCCGATGGAGATCACGTCCACCATCCGGGATTCGGCGATCCTGCGCACGCCTTCGAAGGTTTCCTCCATAGTCGGCCTGCCGAAGTGGTGGCGCAGGAGCGGATAAGGCTGCTTCCTCCTCATTCGCTCGAGCTGGGTGGAGGCGAAGTCTTCCGCCTCCACGGCATATGAATCGCCGTGCAGGTAGGCTATGATCTCCTCGGCCGGCTCGAGGCCGTCAAACGTGCGCTCGAAGATGCCAGACTCCTCAGCCACCTTGCAGACAGGCGGGGTACCGCCGAAGACGAAGCGTCTCCCGAGGAGGCGCTTCTCGGTGAGACGTTCTTTCAACTCTGCCAGCAGTCGCCCGGCTACCTCGGGCGTCAGGCGGTAGCTGATACCGACTATCTCGGGGTCATGCTGCTCGATAGCCTCCACCAGCTTCTCGACGGGGACGGCGGGTCCCAAGAAGACCGTATCGTAGCCCAGATCCTCCGCCAGCCGCAGGAAATTCACTGCGCCCGCGACGTGGACGCAGTTGCCCAGCGAGCCAGCGATCACTTTGCGTCCCATCGTGTCACCTCGTTTCAATGCTTGCGCGCTCAGGCTCCTCCAGCTCGCCCTCGAGGATAAGCCTGCGAATCTGCTTGAGGCTCAGCCCCGCCAGACCAAGCCGTTCAACTGTGCGCCCTTCGGCCCAGTAGTCGCACTTGTGAAGTATGGAGCCCAGGTGGATGACGGCCTTGATAGTTGGCGTCGGCACGCCGACCATATCGCCGATGGATGCGATCGGCACCAGGCTCATAGGGATGTCCTCGCTGATATAGCGGGTGTAGAGGGTCTTCGGCGCTTTGATACCGTCATAGCCCCTGTTCGCCCGCATAGCTTCGTAGAGTGTAGGGCCTGCCGCGTCATAGGCGACATAGAGCCATTCCCTGGCGCTCATCGCCCGGAAGCCCAGTGCCTCCGCAACCGCAACTCTCTCTTTATCCAGCTCTTCGAGTATAAACGACATAGTGGGAGTGATCCCCTCGGTGTAATAGTCGAACTCCCCGTGTGTGCTCTCGATTCGAGCCGCGTTCAACACCGTCACCGCCGGATGGAAGATCGCCCCGATGTTGTCCAGGCTGGTCTTCATCACATTGTCGCCAGGCACGAACTGCGGAAACGCATGTCTGAGGGCCTTTACCACTTCCGGCGTGCGATGCGCGGGTATGGCGGCGACGGGGATATTGTTCTTAACCCTGAAAATCTTTGTCTGGGCAGGGTTCACCGAACGGCTGGCATATATGAAGGTCTGGGCCTCAGCCACGATCACGTCGGCCTTGACTCCATGGCTTCGAAGTATGTTGTGCACCTCGAGCGCGCCGCCGGTGCGGCCCGGATGTAGTACGATGATCTGACCGTCAACGAGATGGGGAGCAACCTTCTCCGCTATGAAAGCATGACCGTTGGCTGGAATGACGACCATCAGCAAGTCAGTGTCGGCTACGGCGGCCGCTATGTCATCCGTCACTATATTGAAGGCTGCCAGTCCATGCGGGACATTGTCAACATCCGAGGCGATCAGTTCGATGCCGCCCTGCAACTGGATGGGTTGCAGGCGTTCCGGGCTTCGATTGTACAGGTTGACGGTGAACCCCATGAGCGATAGATGTGCAGCCATGGCCGTCCCGCCGTGGCCGGCTCCTAACACGCAAAACCTGGGATACTTTGCTTCGGCCATAAGTGAGCATCTCCTTTGGTATAAATCCAGTCTGCCTATGCGATCGGGGTGATGCCTACAGTGTTCAACACCGCCGGGTCGTCCCCGAAGAAGTCCCTGAACAATCGGTAGTACATGAGCTCTTCTTTGTTCCGAAGTACGTGGCCATTGCTCAGCTGGCGCTCCGCCTCGAACTCGGTGTCGGTTATTCCGTTCTCGGCGATCTGCGCCATCAGTTCGTACGACCCTGCGCCAACTGAGAACTTCTCTTTCCTGCGCCAGGCAATATCGTCCGGTAGGTCATCCTCGAACGCTTTGCGCACTATCCATTTCTCGGTTCTTGTCTCAGGGTGGATCTTGTAGCACGCCGGTATTGCCAATGCGAACTTTAGCAGGTCGAGATCGAAATATGGCATCCTGCCTTCAACGCTGTTCGCCATGTTCATTCGATCTACCCGCTGGAGACCTGTATTATGGCAGGAGAATATCATCTCTGCAAGCATGCTGTTCAACTCCGCGCCTGACCCCTGTTTCTTTAGATGGTCGTACCCGGCGAATAGTTCGTCCGAGCCTTCGCCGCACAGGACGACCTTCACGTAGTCGCTCGCCATTCTGGATGCGATGTAATTCGGAATCGAGCTGCGAACCAGGAGGTAGTCGAATGACTCTAGGTGGTAGACAACCCTGGGCAGGACTTCAAGCATCTCTCGGAGTGAATAGATGTACTCGTGGTGGTGTGTCCCCAGCTTTTGAGCCAGCGAACGGGCGTGCTTCAGGTCTTCGCTGTCGTCGGTGCCTGCGGTGAAGGAATGGATGTTTGAGGTGTGTCTTCTAGCTAGCACACCTACCGTGCTGCTGTCGAGGCCGCCGCTAAGGAGCACGCCCACTTCACCATCGGGAGGCAACCTCTTCCGCACAGCGGCATCCAGAATAGCTTTGAGTTCCTCGGCCAGCTTTTCCGGCCGCCGACAGATGCGCGCGGGCTGCTCAAGCTCGAAATATTGGTGGAAGCCCTGCTCAGAATCGTAAAAGTGTCCGGGTGGGAACTCGGCGACACCTTGGAATTCGCCTGTCAGCGCCTTCAGCTCGGAGGCAAAGCACCAAGAGCCGTTTTTCCGCGAGTAGTAAAGCGGCTTGATGCCGAGCGGGTCGCGTGCCACGAATAACCTGCCCTTGTCGCTGATCGCCAGTGCGAAAATCCCGTCTATCAGCCCCAGGCACGATGGGCCATGTTCCCCATACAGGTGCAGGATGATGTCCGTGTCTGAGGCCGCGCCAAAACGGCGGCGTGGAAGTGTCTTCCTCAGCGCCTCGATATTGTAAATGCTGGCATCCGCAACCAGGCACACCTCGCCCGGTCCGCCGCAGCCCCTCTTGCGGTCTGCACGGCTCTCTGCCGCCAGACTAGCACATCCGGCGGCCACATCCCGCCCAGTGTAGACCCAATTCCCATCCGGGCCCCGATGTCGAAGTCTGTCGAGCATTCTATATACGAGACCCCGGTTGTCAGTGCCCGAAACCACGGCAATCCCGCTCATGTCCCTTCGCCTTCTTCACCCGGACTTTTCAGCGCCTGTGCTTGCTGGGATAGCCCGAACAGTGGGAAACCACTCGACGTAGGGCGGAAAAGCGTCAACAGAGGACTTGCGAACCGGCGGAGCCAATGAACAAAATCCACGGCCTTGGCGGACCGTGGATTTGCCACCGGCACCGTGGCGGCTTATGCGGAGAAGCCGTCTGTGTATCGCCAATGCTCTCTTCACACCACGCCTACGGAGTTAGCTGACGGGCTCGGGCCGGAAGAGTTGCCCTACGCGCACACGCGATACGCCCCATGAACCGTTGGTTCCCCCGTTTTCTTTGCAGAAATTCGGCGACCTTTATTCTGTTTTTGTCAGGTTTTGCCGGTCTCTGCGCTGTCGCCGACCGGTATCACCAGCCAACGTTAGTATAGCACGCTGAGGCGAGCATGTCAATGCGGCGGCACGCGCCGATTCAGCATTGAGAAGTCTACTCCCCGCTGGCTCCTCCTGAGACCCCTATGGCACGCTGCCGACGACGACTATATCCGCTGCCCGGCGAGTCCGGATGGCTCGTATGGGCCAGCTTCCGAGCATCTCGACTCCGGCTATACCGATGACCGCCAGATACTTGCTGCCCGGATCGTTGGGCGGGGCGCCAAGGATGCGAATGCCCGTGTACGCGGAATCGTCGTTCAGGGCTGATCCGTCGTCCAGGTAGAAGTATCCACTGCCGGATGGCGCGGCCGTCACACGGCCCCACAACTTCATCAGAAGGCCGGTGCTGTCGAGGCCGGTTCCGAACGAGCCCTGTATCATCCCCAGCGGCCCAGGGAGCGTGTTGCCGGACGAGACGATTGCCACATTCATCGCGTTGATCCGCCGCTCCCCATTCAGCGTGGCGAGGCTGCCGGACACAGTTGCCCTATCGCCTTCGCGTACAGTCTGACTCGTCGCCACGCGGATCCCCGCGCTCCGATCCGCGGCTTCGATGTAGAAGGCTCCCACGATCTCGGCGGTTCCGCCGGTTACCACGTTTGGGACTAGCTGCACAAACTGCCCGTCTTGCAGAGTCTTCGCCGCGCCGATAGAAATGCTGCTGGGATAGTCTACGGTCACGATGACCGTATTCGAAGTTGTTGTCGGCATCTGGTCGCCGCCGGGAGTCGAATACTCGGCCTCCGCGGCGGCCTGTATCTCCGTGCCCGGAGGCGTTGGTGCCGCAACGATGGCCGATGTCGCTGCGACAGCCAGCGCACAGACGATGCCGACACTGAGCGAAACGCGCTTGTTGCTGCTTCTCATTGCTAGCCTCCTAGCGTAAACAAACTCAGCCGTTCTCCTTGTCAGTATCGCAGCAAGCTGAGCAGTTTGCAAGAGACAAGCAAGCCGTTGCAAGCTGTCGCGCGGGTGTGAGCGCGCCTGATGCTCTCATCCCGCTACCTCTATTTTACACCAAACGCGAACCTTTTTGCTGAAAATTCGTTCTGAATAAGTGAGGCAATATCCGATGGCGGACCGCGTAGAGGCTGGCCTCGATCGCGACGTGGAGTTGATGCTCCGCGTGAAGGAGGCAGACGAGGAGGTATTTGATGAGCTGGTCCGCAGATACCGCGAGCCGCTCACGAATTTCTTCTACTCTCTGTGCTGGAACATTCATACCGCGCAGGATTGCGCCCAGGAGGTGCTGGTTCGCCTTTGGTTGGCGAGGGAAAGGTACGAGCCGTCAGCTAAGCTCTCGACCTACATATTCCGGGTCGCTCGGAATCACTGGCTGACGGCGCTTCGGAGGCGCAAGTGCCGACCGGAGCCCATGTACCTTGAGGAGATGTGGCAGCCGGTAGTGGATGATGGCAGCCTGGAGAAGCTGCTGATGCGCAGGTACATGGACCGGCGAATCAAGCTGGCCATTGCAGGCCTCCCGGAGCGCTATCGGCTGGTATTCGTGCTGAGCCATTTTCAAGGCATGAAGTACGCCCAGATTGCGGAAGTTCTGGAAATACCTGTGGGGACCGTGAAATCGCGGATGTCAGCAGCAGTGCGCGTATTGCGGGAGAAGATAGCTGAAGAAATGGGGGATGAGCGATGAAGTGTGAGGAAGTACGCGACGAGATGATCGCATATCTGAAGGACGAGATGGATGTCCAGCGCAAGATAGAGATCAGCGAGCACGTTGTGCGCTGTCAGGGCTGCCAGCGCGAGCTGGACGTGGCCCGGCGAGTCTTCAGTCAGACTCAGGCCGCCGAGGACAGCTCCATCATAAGATTCGTGAACACCATCTTCAAGGATGCGATAGACGCCGGGGCGACCGATATGCACATTGATCCGACGCACGAAGGGGCCGAGGTTCGCTTGAGGATAGACGGCGTGCTCCATAGCGCGAAGCAGCTATCCGTCGAGCAGCGTGATGTAGTGTTGGCCAGGATCAAGCTCATGGCTGCGCTGCCGTTCACAGAGTCAGGGGCGCCCTTGGACGGACGCATTCCTATTCGTATGGACGGCAGGGATTACGATTTTCGGGTCTCCATAATGCCGGTAGTGACGGGCGAGAAGATTGAGATCAGGATACTGGACAGGGGAGTCCCGCTCCTGGGCCTGGACAACCTGGGTTTCTACCCTGAGCAACTGGAATTGGTTAAGAACCTGCTTCACCAGCCGGCGGGGATGGTCGTCTCCACGGGTCCGGCAGGATCCGGCAAGACGACGCTCTTGTACTCGATGATCTTGGAGCTGACGGACCCCAGCATTAGCATAGTGACCGTGGAAGACCCTGTGGAATACCTGCTGCCTGGGGTGCAGCAGACGCAGGTCAACTGGAGAACGGGGCTCACGTTCGCAGTGGCAATTCGCACTTACCTGCGCCAGGACCCTGATGTAATAATGGTTGGGGAGCTGAGAGATGCCGAGAGCACGATACTCGCAGCACACGCTGCGATGACCGGCCACCTCGTCCTAGGCAACATGCTCATATCGGATGCGGTATCTATCCCTCACAACATGGTGGCATACGGTGTGGATCCATGGATCGTCGGCAGGAGCCTGGCCGGGGTGATAGCGTGCGTATTGGTGCGAAAGGTCTGCCAGGACTGCAAGGAAGAGTATACCCCCTCGGACGAGGCACTGGAGTTCCTGGGCCTCAAGGACCAGGTGAATAAAACCAAGTTCTACCGAGGGACCGGCTGTGACAAATGCCGGAATGTCGGATACCAGGGCAGGGCTCAGTTGCACGAGATACTGGCTATAGATAGAGAACTCAGCAAGATGATCAGCAACGGGCAGACGGATCCGGATGCCGTCCTGAAGCATGCCGTCGGCAAGGGCTTCATCCCGATGGAAGAGGTTGCCCGGAGGAAGATTCTGGACGGCATTACGACGGCTGAGGAGGCATACAGAGTGCTCTCCTGGCGGTGATAACGCTCGGCGATCAGGGGTTTGGCGTTAGTCTGTCGTGATGCACGGCATGATCTCGACGCCGGGCGCCTAGTGCCAAAGCCCCCGCCTGGTTAGCCTGTCGCCTACTTCCTGAAGAACCCGCAAGCTAGTCCCAGACCGGCCGCTTCTTCTATTGGATGATCCAGCGCCTCACCGAACTCCCTCGAATCGCCGACAGCGCTTCTGGTATTACTCCCAGGTGGACTTGCCTGTTCAGCATGGCACATAGAGAGCGGTGGTTGACAGAGCACTGCTCAGATAAGCGCAGGGACAGGCTGTCGTGGTTTTCGGGGTGGTCGGCCGAGCCGTGGTCTATTCGGCCGCTTCGGCGTATTCCAAATCTGCTTTATAGAGCGCACTTGGGGCATCGGCTGTACATCGCCGTAACTCCAAAGACTCAATCGGCCTGTTCCCTTGGGTGATATCCTGCCCGGACAGGCCATTTCTGTTTTGGAGACGCTTCGGCCTGTGACTGTGTTCTGCGAATGACTCGGCACCTATGTGCCAAGGAGGATTTCGAATGCGACGCTGGGTTTTGGCAGTAGCAATCATTCTGGCGGGGACGCTGTTATTCGGAAGTCTCCCTGTTTCGTCCGGAAGCGAGTTCGCCCCGGGACAGATTCTGGTGAAATTCAAGCCGGGCACGCCTGCGTCGGCGGTAGCGGCCGCTCACAGGCAGAACGGCTCGCGTGTCTTGGATGAGATTCCGCAGATCGGCGTGCAGAAGCTGACCGCGCCAAGGGGGCTGGAGCTCGCGCGTGTCAGGAAGTACTCGGCGAATCCAAATGTCGAGTTCGCAGAGGCTGACTTCATCGCCTATGCGCTGGAGGTCATCCCCAACGATCCCGCTTTCGCAAACTGGCAGTGGGGCCTGAAGTACATCCAGGCGCCGGCCGCCTGGGACATCTCAAGGGGCAGCGAGTCTGTTGTCATTGCGGTTGTGGATACAGGTGTGGACTACACGCACCCAGACCTGGCTGGCCGAATCCTTCCGGGCTACGACTTCTATAGCGGCGACAGCGACCCGATGGACGAAAACGGCCACGGCACGCAGGTTACCGGCATCATCGGCGCGGTGACCAACAACGGCGTCGGAGTGGCAGGTGTCACCTGGAATGACCCAATCCTGCCGGTGAAGATCTACAGCCCCACTTCGGAGACCACTTACTCCGTGATAGCGAAGGGAGTCACATATGCCGTTGATCGTGGGGCAAGAGTTGTAAACATGAGCTTTGGCGGGCCATACGCCAGCAGCACCCTCAAGAGCGCCGTTGACTACGCATATACGCACGGCGCGGTGTTGGCTGCTGGCACGGGGAACAGCGGCGCGCTCGGCGTTTGCTACCCGGCTGCGTATCCGAACGTGCTCGCGGTCGGCGCATCCGATGGTTACGATCAGCGCAGCAGCGTATCCAACTACGGGCCTGAGCTGGATGTACTCGCGCCGGATGTATCTATGAGCACGCGCCTGTACGGCGGATATGGTACGATGGGCGGAACTTCGATGTCCACAGCCTACGTTTCCGGCCTTTGCGGACTGATCCTCTCGGTCAACCCAGGCCTTAGCCCGTCCGAGGTCATGCGGATCGTGCGCGAAACGGCGGATGACATAGCCCCGGCGGGCTGGGACCAGTACTCCGGCTGTGGGAGGATAAACGCCAGTGGGGCGCTGGTGATGGCGTCGGAGTCGGCAGGCGGCTCACCTCCGGACACCGAGCCTCCGCTCGTGGACCTCGTGTCCCCAGCCGACGGCGCCGTTGTATCGGGGACAGTGTCGGTTTCGGCCTCGGCCGGCGACAACGTTGGCGTGGCGAAGGTTGAGTTCTATGCGGACAGCCAGTTGATCGGCGCCGCGGCGCAGCCGCCGTTCTCGGTTCCCTGGGATACATCCCGCGTCTCGAACGGCGCAAAGGTGCTTTCTGCAAAGGCCGTGGATGCCGCTGGGAACGCGGGCGCATCCAGCCCGATATCCGTGACGGTGAGCAATGCAAGCGTCACGACTTACAAATTCAAAGGTGCACTGTCCAGCAAAGCGCCCAACGCCTACCACTCGATATCGCTGTCTGCGCCAGCGACTGTGTCGGCTTCGCTTGTGTGGTCCAGGGCCGATTTGGACCTGTACCTTCTCGATGCCGCAGGCCAGGTGGTAGCGTCCAGCGCGACCAGGAGCCAGCCTGAAACTATTTCGACCGGGCTGCTCAGCGCCGGCAGCTACAAGTTCAAGGTCGTCTGCGTCTCCGGCAAGGCGCGCTACACACTGAATGTCACTTGTACCTCCCAGTAGCCGCCAGGGGTTTCGCTGTTTGAATGTAAAAAGGGAGTAGGTCCCCTCGACCTACTCCCTTTCGCTACTGCCACAGTGGTAGTGTCACCTCTACGGGTACACTATCGGCAGGCAGGGCCCTGGCTGCACGAAGTTCTTGTTGTTGTTGGCATCGTCCAGGATGTCCTTATACATTTCCTGTGTAGCCCTGTCCCAGCCAGCCCCGATGCTGCAGACCAGCGCGCAGATGTTGCCTATCGTCTCGAATCCGCTGCCCGTATACACCAGCGAATCGGGATCAACGTCTCCAACCAAGATGTTGAATTCCATTGCCAACCACTGGGCCGCAAGCATGTATCGCATGTCCACGGCGTTCGCGCTCAGCAGGAAGCTCTTGATCTGCGACTTGCTCAGATAGGGCGCGATCAGGTTAGTGCCCGGCAGCCCCTGCAGAATCGAGCAGCTCAGGATGCCGGAGCCGGAGATCGTTGACCAGTTGTCGTTGATGATCTTTTGGCCGTTCTTGTTCGCCCAGAAGCCGAGTGTCTTGCCCCCGCCCGCGCCGAGGCATACGTTGCCAAAGTTGACGTCGGAGGTGACCGCATCGTTTGTCAGCAGCTCGACCGTGTAAACTCCGCCCAGTGCCGTTACAACGACATTCGGCAGCGGGTCCAGATCGGTGGAGCTGTCCTTGGGTCCGGTCTGCACCCAGTTGCCCAGCGGCATGACCTCACGTATTATGTACGTGCCGGCTTGCAGGTCCTCGAAGCGGTAAGCTCCTGTAGGGTCGGTGAACACGCTTGCAACCAGATTCGCTGGGTCAATTGAGCCCTCGTATAGCTCGATGAGCCAGCCCTCTATCGGTATGTCGGTCAGCAGGTCCAGCACTCCGTTCACATTCACGTCGTAGTACTTGAAACCCCCAATCGCGCCGATTGGCGGTGGCGGAGGAGGCCCGCCCGGCTGCTTCACCTTGAAGTTGTCCGTCTTCGAGAACGCAGGGACAAAGCCGAAGGCACCCAAGATGTTCCCGGGATCGTAGTCGGCTACGCTGGTGAGCCAGACCTTATACTCCCCGCCCGGGTTCGGCGTGTCGTTGTATGGACAAAGCTGGACGACTTCGTCGAACCAGCCGCCGACGACAAGGACCGTCCGCAGCGAGATGTCCTCCGTGCTCAATAGCTCGGACCCGCTTGGGTCGGTCACCTGGTAATAGTAGTCTCCATCCGGCAGCCCCGGAGCGTTCTGGTTGATCGGGCCGCCGTTCAACCAAACATCACACTTGGCGTAGTAGATGTTGCGGTTGACTGTCCCAAATTCATCGGTCGTCCAGATGGCGCCCGGCACCTGAGCCGTCGCCATGGAACAGACCAAAAGCACACTCGTTACCAGCAAGATTAGAAAAGCTACTCTCTTCATAATCTACTTCCCCTCCTTTTCAAATGTAGGTTTTGTGGCCAGACCAGGCCATGAGACCTTCTGGACACACGGTGCATCAAGCTCACACTCCCAGACATGGAGCTATCCGGTTGCTCACCTCCCCTGGCGCCTCAGCCTAGTCGCGCCGATGTTTGGACTGCTTGCCGGGTAAACTGGGTTGGGGGCATCGGTTTATTGACTTTGCACAGGATGGGCAGGCGAATCATGCTAAGGATGGTTTGGGATCGCCAACCTGGTGCGCCGGTGCATACAATGTCTCCTCAGTATTCCTGGCCGAAACTCAATATACCCTTAGCTTGCCGGCTGCAAAACAGGTATTTCTGCCAGTTCTGGCTGATGCCGTGCGGACTTGGCGTCTGAGGTCTTTGCCCTACGTCCTGGAAGTAGGATTTCCTGGCCGCATCAATAACATATAACCTTGGTTGTTTACCCCCAAATGCTGGACTGTCCCGCGCTGGATGCGGTAAACTCTCTTCGGAGGACATGCTGTATGGCCGATCGCTCTATTCACGCTCCGTTTCACCTCGCAGACCTCGATGATCTCCGCGCGGCGATTGATGAACTCCGCCTTGGCCTGGCCGTCGAGGAAGACATATCCTGCCTCGCAAAGCCGCTTGAGATCGCGGGGCGCACGATACCCAACTCCATGGCTGTCCAGCCGATGGAAGGCTGCGACGGGACCATGGAGGGACGGCCCGGAGAGCTGACCCGCCGCCGGTATCGCAGATTGAGCGCGGGTGGCGCAGGGCTGCTCTGGTTCGAGGCATGCGCGGTTGTCCACGAAGGGCGGTCCAATCCGCGCCAGCTCTGGATGCACAGGTGGACGAATGAGCCGTTCGCAAGGTTGCTCGATGAGGCTCGGACTGCCGCTGTCGAAGCGATGGGGAAGGATCATCGCCCGTTCGCCGTCCTCCAACTTGCGCATTCCGGACGCTACAGCCGCTGTGGGAATTCGCCTGCTCCCGTGATCGCTTGCCATGACCCGTTGCTCGATCCGGCGCAGGGGATATCGCCGAACGAGCCGGTGATCTCCGATGACGAACTGGAGGCGCTGGAGGACGCCTACGTCGAAGCAGCGCGGCTTGCTTTCGAGGCGGGCTTCGATGCAGTGGATATCAAGGCGTGCCACCGCTATCTGGTCAATGAGCTGCTCGCTGCCCACACCAGGAGCGGCGACTACGGCGGAAGTTACGAGAACCGCACGCGCTTCCTGAAGAACGTCATCGGCAAGATATACGCCGAGCTTGGCCGCGACAAGATAGTCGCCTGCCGCCTGGGGATTTACGACGCCCATCCATATCCATACGGCTGGGGGATGGACGAAGACAGACCCAATGAGCCGAATCTCGACGAGCCGAAGCGCCTGGTCAAGGAGCTTCACGAGATGGGAGTGCCCCTCGTCAATGTCACCATGGGCAATCCGTATTACAAGCCGCACATCAACCGACCGTTTGACAGGCCCACTGATGGCGCCGAACTTCCGGAGGAGCATCCCCTCGTCGGTGTGGAGCGCGTGATAAGTCTGACCCGGCAAGTGCGTGATGGATTGCCAGACTTGGTGGTCGTCGGCAGCGGATATAGCTGGCTGAGGAACCTGTGGCCTCATGTGGGAGCGGCGGAAATCCGGCGGGGGAACATCCAATTGGTCGGCCTGGGACGTCAGGCTTTCGCTTTTCCCTGGTTTGCGAAAGAGATCATCGAAACTGGAAAGCTCGATCGCAGGCATACATGCATAGGCTGTTCCTCGTGCACGCAGATCATGCGAGACGGAGGGACGTCAGGCTGCGTGCCGTTCGACAGGGATGTCTATGGGCCGATCTACCGCGAGGGCCGGCGGAACAGCCTCGAATACATGCAGGCCCAGGCTTCACGCTGCCGCGACTGCTTCGATCCGGAGTGCAAGGAGGGATGCCCGGCAGGCGTGGATATTCCCGGGTTCGTACGGGCGCTGGCGGACGGGGATATCAGGCGCTCTTACGAGGTACTGCGCGAGCGAAACGCCCTTCCGGAGCTGTGCGGCTGCATCTGTCCCGCGGAGATGCACTGCCAGGGCCATTGCATCGAGAACGTGTTCTCTCAAAACCCGGTTCCGGTTGGCGAGCTGGAGGTTTACGTGTCGAAAGTCGCCAGGGAGGAAGGCTGGGCGTCTCTGCCGGCGGACGTCCCCCGCACGGGCAGGCGCATCGCCGTGGTCGGCGCGGGTCCGGCCGGCCTCGCCTGTGCCGCCGCTCTATTGAGGTCCGGCCATGAGGTAAATCTCTTTGATTCGGGCGAATCCCTGGGAGGGCTGGCTGCTTCGGCGATACCCGAGAAGCGCCTCCGCGCCGGGGAGTTCGAGGCGGAGATCAGCGCCGTCTTCGCCAATGTGTGGGGCGAGCGGTTGGACTTCCACAAAGGCCGGGGCCTGTCCACAGACCAATCTCTCGATGAACTGACGCAGAGCCACGATGCCGTTTTCCTGGCGATCGGTCTCGGCGCCTCGCAGCCGCTGACGGATCCGCGACCGCCCGGCGTGGAAGACGCAATCACGTTCCTGAAACGCTGCAAGGTGGAGGAGGCGGAGGTTCCGGAGCGCGTGGCCGTTCTCGGCGGCGGCAACACTGCGGTAGATGCGGCTGCTGAGGCGATCCTCTCGGGCGCGCGCGACGTATATCTCATCTACCGGCGTTCGTTTGCCGAGATGCCCGCCTGGCCTGGGGAGCGGAATGAGGCGCTGAACCTGGGGGTGCAGTTCCTCCCACTCACACAGCCGCTTGGATACGAGGTGGATGGAGAAGGCCGTCTGCGCGGCGTATGGATAGCCCGGACTACGCTCGGTGAGCCGGACGAGTCCGGGAGGCGCCGGCCGGTTCTCGCCCACGTCAGGGAGTCGCTGCTGGAGGCCGATCTGGTGCTGGAGGCGCTGGGACAGAGGCTGCCCCACGAGATAGAAGCTCTGCTCGCGGGCGTCGAACTGACCGAGGACCGGCTCGTCAAGGTTGACGAGCAGGGCCGCACGTCCCGCAAGGGCGTGTACGCAGGCGGCGACATCGTGAACGGCGGGGCCACGGCGGCCCAGGCGGTGGCGGAAGGCATGCGCGCGGCAGAGGCGATTGACCGCGATTTGCGAGCATGACATGCCCGGATAAGCAGGCCCGGTTCGACATTGACTAAGTGGAATGCACTTCCAACCTCACCCCGGCTTTCAGCCACCCCTCTCCGAAACGTAGAGGGGTCTGCCGCTGTGGATTCCCCTTCCCGTTTCGGGAGGGGGCTGGGGGTAGGTTGGAACATGGCAAACTGAGTCAACCGCGCGCTTGCCGTGCTTCATCGGCAAGTCTGCGCACCCATCACTCCAATTCATACGTCGCCGTCACGACGACGTTCATGACCAGCTCGCCCGGCTGGATTGTCAGTTCCTCGCGCTCCGAACCGGCCATTCCGGCTTCGTTCATCTGGACGTTCGCTTGCGCCGCTCTGCTACTGGCACGCCCGTAACCGTCCCAGTAGCCGTACTCCCCAGGATAATTCTCGCTGCAGGAGATCAGGCCTCCCAGGTTGCCTCCCAGCGACGTGGCGAGCTGCTTGGCCTTCGCGCGAGCCACCTTCGATGCCTTCGCACGACCCTTGGCCCGCAGGTCGTTCACGTTCTTGACCGTGTATTCCAATCGGCCGACCTGGTTGGCCCCGGTCTTGACAGCTTCATCAATGAGCCCTGCTGCGCTGTCAATCTTGCGGATTCGAACTCGCAGAGACTCCACCGCACTCCAGTTCAAAAACTGCTTCCCGTCGCGTGTTACCCATTGCGGCTCCAGATTGTAGTATTCCGTCTGGATATCCTTGAGTTCCACACCGCCATTCGTGAGAACCCGGATTATCTTCGGGATTCGGGATTTCACGTAGTTGTTCGCTCCTCGGGCGGTACGGGAGCTCTGTCTCACGCCGATCGTCACTTCCACCAGGTCCGGCTTGGTGCGCACGACGCACGTGCCGGTCGCGGTGACGCCGCAGCGATACGGGTCGCGGAATTGAAGCTTCGCCGCAGCTGCCTTGTCGGCCCCGGATGCGCGAGCCTGGATCAACGCCCAGGCGCCGATCGCGGCGACTACTACGAGAGCGACATACATGAAGCGGGTAAGTGATTTCTGGAAGTCATTCATCGTGGGTCCTCCTCGTGATGATGTAGGCATAGGCGACTGTAAACCGTTCGCTGGCCTAGTAGTGGGCTACGTAGTTTGCTCGCAAATAGTTCCCTTGCGGCTGCTGGGAGAAACCGGGAGGACTGTATGCAGGCTGCTCGCGCGCCTCACGCCGTGAACTTGAAGAGGATCACGTCGCCGTCGTGGACGAGGTATTCCCGGCCTTCGAGGCGGAGCTTCCCCTCATGGCGGGCGTTCGCCCATGAGCCGGCGTGCTTGAGATCCTCGGACGAGACGACCTCCGCCTTCACGAAGCCCTTCTGGATGTCCTTGTGGATCATCCCGGCGGCGTGGTATGCATCCGTGCCCTTACGGATCGGCCAGGCGGTCACGCACTTGCCCACGACGGTGTAGAAAGTAATCAGCTCGAGCAGCCGGTATGCGGCGGTCAGGACTCCGGCAAGGGTGTCTGCGGGCATCTCAAGCGCGGCGGCGAACTCCTCCGCCTCCTCCGGCGGGAGTTCCGCTAGATCGGCGGCCAGCTTCGCCGGAATGGTGTAAAGCAGTTCGTCGTGCTCCTCGGCCCACGAGCGAAGGCGCCGCAGGCACTCGTTCTTGCCGTCCTCGCTGATATTCGCCACGAGCATCCGGGGCTTCGCGGAGAGAAGATCGAGCGGCGCGGCCCTCTCCATGCACTCAGGGGAAACCGCCCCTTTGCGGAGGTCTTTGCCGGTGTTCAGCGCCTCGAAGACGGCGAGCAGGGCTTCGCGCTCTTCCTTCTGCTCGCGCTGGCTGGGCGCCTTTCCAAGCTTGTCGAGCCGGCGGTCGAGCACCACCATGTCGGCCAGCCGAAGCTCGGTATCTATAATCTCGATGTCGCGGATGGCGTCGGGCTCACCTTCGACATGGGAGATCTGCGGCGCCTCGAAGCACCTCAGAACCTCGAGGACGGCATCCACATTCCGGATGTAGCTCAGGAACTCGTTGCCCAGGCCCTCGCCGCGGCTAGCTCCACGGACGAGGCCCGCTATGTCCACCAGGCGGAACGTCGCCGGGCGCGCCTCTTCCTGCTCGGCGATCTCCCTTAGCTCTTTCAGCCTTGAATCGGGGACGGGCACGATCGCCTCGTTCTTCCCGACGGTCGTGAAGGGATAATTCGAGACTTCCGCGCTGGCTCGCGTGACCGCATTGAACAAGGTTGTCTTGCCTACGTTGGGCAGTCCGACTATTCCGCAGGATACCATGTGAACATCGCCATCAGCGTCGTCAATCGAGGACTACGCGGTCTGCACGCAGTCTACCATATTTCGGAGGGATCAGCTCACAACGATGGCTTTGATCTCGCGCCAGTGGGCGGTGACCGCATCACGCAGATCGGGGCGGCAGGTCACCTGCACCCGGCGGCTGAAGCGCTCGAACTCCTGCGCGAAGTCCGCCGTGAGCTGGGTGAAACCATAGGAGTCGAACGGCACAAACCTGCTCCCTGTCCCTGTCTGGGAGGCCGTCAGTACATGCAGCTCGCGGAAGTCGTCCACATCGAAAACCGTGACAGCCCGCGGTATATCGAGCAGCACTTCGAATCCGGACAGCCGAATGCCTTCCTCGCGGCCCAGAAGCTCGCAGATCGCGACTTCTTTTTCTCTCCGGCGGTCGGGATGCCAGTAGAGCTCCTTGATGCGTTCGAGCTCTTCCCTTGAGACGGCAAACTCCGTCTCGCCGGCCGCGTGCTCCGGGTAAAAGGTGATCCCTCGCTTATACAGCGCTCGGTTCTTCAGCCTGATTATCAGCTCGCCGGACGGGATTCGGTCGGCGGTTCCTGCCAGTTCCTCGATCAGGGCGTCGTCCGGCAGCCGGTAGAAGCTCGACGGATCCACCGCTTCCGCATCGAGGCCGTCCTGCACGAACCGGGTAAACATGGCGACGGCGATCCTGACCGCGTGATGCCAATAGATGTGGCGAAACATCATGTACTTTGCGAATACCAGGCTCTCGAGCGGCGCGATCCCTTTCTCCGTGATGCCCAGTCTGGTCCGCGGGCCATCCACGTCCAGCACGAGCGACTCGATCAGGCGGTCGGTGTCTATGTTGCCGTAAGGGACGCCGCACGCCCGGGCGTCGCGCATGAGATAGTCCATCTTGTCGGGGTCGAGAATGCCGCTTAGCATCTTGCCCGGCAGGCCGGAGTCCTGCGGCCGACTGATGACATCCGCCACCATCTCCGGCTCGCCAATGCCCCAGTCGTCCTTCAGGATGGAGTAGATGCTGCCCGGCGAGCGGTCAGCGAGTATATACGATCTCGCCCGATCCTCATGGCACTGAAAGGCTTCGATACTTCGGATTTCGGATTTCGAGTTTCCCCCCAGGCGGTCTACCACGTGCGCGAGTGGATAGTGCCCGATATCGTGCAGAAGAGACGCCGCGAGAAAGAGGTGCGCATCCTCCCGGCTGATCTTCGGCGTCGCAGGGTCGTACCAGTTGATGGGGTTGAGCGCCAGCCGCTGGAGTATCAGAACGGAGAGACGGTACGTGCCTACCGAGTGCTCGAACCGGGTATGCGACGCGCCGGGAAAGACGTAGTACACGAAGCCGAGCTGGCGTATCTTCGAGAGGCGCACGAAGTCGGGGTGCTCGATTATCCGGCGCGCGGCACGGCTGAGCGGAATATGGCCCCAAATCGGGATGCGCAGATATCCGCCGTCCTGTGCAAAGAGAAATGAGAACTGCTCCAGCGCCCGCGTAGACTCGGCCATGTGATGCCTCGACGACCCTAAGGGCACGTTTGAAATCCGCGCCTACCATTTCCACGGCGGCTGGGGAATTTCCTTTAGCCAATAAAGGATCGGAGCGATCCTGGTATAATTGGGGCGGACCAGGCTAACCGGCGCAGGGCAATGAAGGGGCAACACCAATGGCAGGCTCGGAGTTGAACGTCGTGACAGGTGCCTCAGGATTTACGGGCCGCTACATCGCCAGGCGCCTGCTCAGCGTGAAGCAGCGCGTGTTGAACCTCACGGGTCATCCTGAACGTCGAGCGGAAACAGGCGACCAGATACCTTCCGTGCCGTTCAACTTTGACAAGCCTGATGAGCTTGCTGACAGCCTCAGGGGTGCGACAACACTCTGCAATACATACTGGATACGATTTCCATACGGAGCGCTGACGTTTGACGACGCCGTCCGGAACTCCATAACGCTTATCAAGGCTGCCAAGGACGCCGGCATACGTAGGTTCGTGCACATCAGTGTCACGAACCCGTCTCTCGATTCACCGCTGCCCTATTTTCGCGGCAAAGCAGTCGTTGAGCAGGCTATAATCGAGTCCGGTTTGTCCTTCGCCGTTCTCAGACCGGCGGTGATCTTTGGTGACGAAGGAATCCTCATCAACAATATAGCCTGGCTGCTCCGCCGATTTCCAGTTTTCGCTATTCCGGGCGATGGCAGTTACCAGCTCCAGCCAATCTTCGTAGAAGACCTGGCTGAGTTAGCTGTAAACACGGCGTCCGGGGATGACGACATCATCATGGATGCCGTCGGGCCCGAAACCTACTCTTTCAACAGCCTGCTGCGACTGGTTGCGAGGACCGTTAGAAGCAGGACCAGACTGATGCACTTGAACCCGCCCCTTACGTTTCTTCTCTCCAAGTTGCTGGGTCACATTCTTGGAGACAGAATGCTCACCAGGGACGAGGTTAAGGGATTAATGGCGAACCTTCTGGTATCTGAACAGCCACCGACGGGGGATACTCGGTTGAGCGACTGGTTGGCGGAAAGCGCAGACTGGATAGGCACCGGGTATATGTCCGAGTTGAAGAAGCACTACCGCTAGGCCCAGGGCCTCTTGTATTGCGTACTTTGTTCTACCCCATATAGGCGGTTGGTTATTCCAGTATTTCTCACACTGAGGCCAGGCTTCCAGGCAACCGAAATTTGGAATGGAGAGGAGGCGTCGTATGCCCAGGGACCTGGTGGTAGGAAACGGTACGCTTCTCGTGAACATAGACAGGAACCTGAACATACGCGATCTCTACTACCCCCACGTTGGCCTCCACAATCACCTCAACGGCTACAGGAACCGCATCGGAGTCTGGGTAGACGGCCAGTTCTCTTGGCTTGAGAGTACGTGGTCCGTCCGCATGGGCTACCGTCCCGGCACATTGACCACAGATGCCTGCGCATCGAACGGCCGACTGGGAATCGGCCTCAAATTCAGCGATACCGTTCACCCGGAGTTGAATCTGTTTCTTCGTCGGGTGTCGGTCGAGAATCTCTTTCCCGACGCGAGGGAGATCAGGCTCTTCTTCAACCACGACTTCCGCATCTACGAGTCCGATATCGGGGACACGGCCTTCTTCCACCCTGCGGGTTCGATGATCCACTACAAGCGCGACTGTTACATCCTCGTGAACGGCCGCACGACCGAGGAGGGGATATACGAGTACGCAGCCGGGATCAAAGACTTCTGCGGCGCGGAAGGCACATGGCGGGACGCCGAGGATGGGTCGCTCAGCATGCATCCGATCGAGCAGGGGTCTGTGGACAGTACGATAAGCTTCAAGCTGCATCTCCCAGCCAACGCTTCGGATGTCGTGGACTACTGGATCGCGGTCGGGCGTTCGCTGGAGGAGGTGCTGGAGCTGAACACGATGGTGAGCGGCATGCCGTTGGAGGCGCTCCTTGCCGAGGCCGACAGCCATTGGAAGACATGGTTGTCGAAGGGGAACACGCTCGAAGCCGATGTTCCCGCCGCAGTGGCCGGCCTCTACGAGCGAAGCCTGCTCGTGATTCAGACGCAGGAGGACCGATGCGGCGGAATACTGGCCGCGAATGACACGGACATAATGAAGACTGCTCGGGCGCATTACAGCTACGTATGGCCGCGCGACGGCGCGTTTGTGGCTCATGCGCTCGATCTGGCCGGACACGATGAACCCGCCCGGCGGTTCTTCTCTTTCTGCGCTGGCCTCCTGACCCCGGATCAGCCGTTCTTCCTCCAGAAATACTGCCCGGACGGCACTCGCGGAGCGTCATGGCATCCCTGGGCGGCGGATGGCGAACCGGAAGTTCCCCATCAGCAAGACAGCACAGCACTGGTGCTCTGGGCGGTCGGCGAGCACTATGAGCAGTGGCGGGATGGGGAATTCATCAACTCGATTTACGATGATTTGGTGGCTCCGGCAGCGGATTACATTGTCCGGGAGATAGACCCGGCCACCAAATTGCCCAGGCCGAGCTACGACCTGTGGGAGCAGCGGAGGGGCGTGCATCTCTTCACCTGTTGCGCAGTCTACGGCGCCCTCTCCGCCGCAACCAAAATCGCCAACGGATTCGACTTAGAAAGAGCCAGTCTGTACCGCAGGACTCGCGACAGCCTGAAGAAAGCCTTGCTCGAACGGTTCTTCGAGCCCGGGCTGGGCAGGTTCGTCCGTACTCTGATCCCGAACGCCGACGGCTATGAGCCTGACCTGACGATTGACGCCAGCATGGCCGGGCTGTTCCTGTTCGGCTTACTCCAGGCTGACGACCCCAGGGTGGTTGCCACCATGAAGGCCGTGTACGACCGGCTGTGGGTTCGCACTCCCATCGGCGGCCTCGCAAGGTACGAGGATGACTACTACTTCCAGGCTAGCTGCGATGTGAAGAACGTTCCGGGCAACCCGTGGTTTGTCTCGACGCTCTGGATGGCCGAGTGGTACATCGCATCGGCGAAGAGCGCGCGCGACCTCGAACCCGCGATTGACCTGATCGAGTGGGCGGCAAAGCACGCTTCCGAAGCCGGGCTTCTGGCGGAGCAAATCCATCCACTCACCGGAGAGCCGCTGTCGGTGATGCCGCTCACATGGAGCCATGCCGCCTTCGTCTCCGCAGTGCTGAAACACCGCGCGAAAGTGCGCGAGCTCAGCTACCACAAGGCGGATCGGGCGTAGCACGGGGAGTATTGGCGGATAACATCGAACGTCCAACGTCCAACATCCACGCGTCGAAGGACGTAGTGGCCGTCCCTCCGTGGCGGCCATCGGCACGTCAGTGCCGGTTGCGGTGGAAACCAGGCCGGCACGGGGGATGCAGATGAGAACAGGGCTCGCGGCTCGGCACGTATCCCGAGATTCATGCCGAAGTCGCAAGCCCTGTGGAATCGCGCAGTAGGTTGTCCGCCTTCTACGCTTTCCTCGACCTTCTTCTTGCAAGGCCAGCTATGCCCGCGCACCCGAAGCCCAGAACGAGCATTGTGCATGGCTCAGGCACTGGGCTTTCAGACACGGCCATGCTGATGTACGGCTGATAGGTGTTGTAAGCCGTCTCTATCTTCCAGCCGCCGTCGACCGCTGCGTGCCATATATTCGTCTGGCCCCATGCACCTGTGCACGGATCTATATAGTCGATACTGGCGTTCTCTGCCACGTCAATTATCCCATCAGAGTTCGCATCCGTCCAATGGAAGCTGGAGACGGTCAGATAGTGGCCGCCGTCCGACCAGCTCAGCAGGATCTCCACGTCCTCGCAGTCCACTAACTCGTTGTACAGGAAGCCCCAGGTGGGGTACAGGGGAGTGACCCAGGTCGGCATAGGCCTTTGCAGGTTGTTCCACGCCCAGATATCCTGGGCCTCATACACGGTCACGCCGGGTGCCTGATTCTCAATGTACGCCTGCTTTCCCCATATGAAGTCGTCGTGGTACGTGGTGGTGTTGACGATGGTGTTCATGTAGGCGGCGCCGCCAAGCGTGTTCGCTACCGCGATCAAGTCCTGGAGGTCGTTCATATCGCCATCGCCGTCCGCGTCCCCGATCAGCTTGCTGTCATACCAGCCGGGGTACTTGTTCTGGAGGTAGACGAACGAGTTGATAGCCGCCGTGGGCCCGCAGGCATTAGCTCCCCAGATAGGAATCTGGTTCTGGTTCAGGTTGCCGAACAGCAAGAGGTCCTTTTGGATGTCGTACGTTGGAGGCTCCTGAGCATAAGCCGCCGTGGCTGCGACGAACGCGATCAAGAGAAACGCGATCAGCAGACTACGTCTGCTCACTTTTACACCCCCTTCTCCTTTCCTCAACTCTTGAGACCACAAGCACTGCGTGATCTCCTTTGGTGAAACCCTGTGTTCAATAGGCGCTCACCTCCGCATTTGTAAGGCGTTTTGCAGGTCGGAGCTCCTCTGACCTGTTTATCCAGCTTGCGGGTCCTATTGTTCGTCTGCGAGCTTAGGTCAATGGAGCAGGCCGAGGCCCGAATGCTGGGTTTGCGACGTCCCGCGTGATATCGCTTCAGCGGAGGTTGCGGAGCATCGCATATCTTGCAGGGACGCACTCGGATTGACGACCAGCGCTCCTGGAATCTCTCGCTTTAGATGAAAGGCGGTGAGGGTGCTGTGATTGCGATTTCCCCTTCTTCCTGCGATAAGTCTACTGTAGGACATGTGAGCTGTCAATACGGTCGCGAAAAAACAGGTAATAATACCAGGGGTTGGCGCTTTGTCCTAGAAGCACCGTTTGTCGGGTCCTGCGCAGCTAGCGCTACATCTCATCGTTCGCCAGTTTTAGCTGGGGCTGGAGTTCGAGTCCCAGGTGCGAAAGGCCCACAGCAGTGATTTTCCTGCCGCCTGGGGTTCGGATTAGGAACCCTATGTTGAGTAGATAAGGCTCCACAACCTCAGTCAGCGTGTCCGCCTCGGTTTGGAGTGTTGCAGCCAGAGCTTCGATTCCCACCGGGCCACCGCAGTAATTCACCGCAACGGTGGTCAGCAGCCGCCGGTCGGTGTCTGTCAGCCCGGCTTCGTCTACTCCTTCAAGTTCGAGCGCAGCCGCCGCGACGTCCACGGTGATAACGCCATCAGCCCTAACCTGCGCGAAATCCCTGATGCGACTGAGCAGCCGGTTTGCTACGCGTGGAGTAGCCCTGGCTCTCCTCGCGATTTCGACCGCCCCGGATTCCTCGGTCGGAACTTGCAGAATGGCGGCGGAGCGTTTCACTATCCTCGTGATTTCCTCCTGGGTGTAGTAGGTCAGCTCGCGGAAAATGCCGAATCGGTCGCGGAGCGGAGAAGATAACAGTCCAGCCCGTGTGGTAGCCCCAACCATCGTGAATTTCTCCAGGCGGTACCTGTGGCTCCGAGCATGCGTGCCCCTATCGAAGATGAAATCAACCGCAAAGTCCTCCATAGCTGGGTACAGGAATTCTTCTACCACGCGCGGCAGGCGGTGAATCTCGTCTATGAACAGCACGTCGCCGCGTTCCAGGTGAGTCAGTGTGCCCATGAGGTCCGCCGGCCTTTCGAGCGCGGGTCCCGACGTCACAACTATCTGGGAGCCCATCTCGTTTGCGACGATGTGAGCCAGAGTGGTTTTCCCGATTCCAGGCGGCCCGTGCAGTAGAATGTGGTCCAGGCTGTCGCCGCGACCTTTGGCGGCCTCGATGGCTATTTCCAGCGTTTCGACCACTTTCAGCTGGCCCACATAGTCGCCTAAAATACGCGGGCGAAGAGTGACAAGGTCTTCTTCCTCTCTGATATCCTCGGATGTTTCGCTTGGCTCTTTGTCGTTCATTTGTGTAACCTGAGTACCTCGTCAAACAAGTCTTCTGCAGAACCGATTGAAGGTCTCTCCTTCATGGCTTGCTCGATTAGTCGTTGAGCTTCTTGAGATTTGAACTGGAGCTGCTTGACTAACGTCTCTCGAACTTCCGTTTTGAAATCAGCCTGTTCATCCGGCGCGCCGGCCGCGTCCTCCGGCAGCAAAGCATACTTGGCTACACGCCTCTTCAGCTTTGCAATAATCATATCGGCCTTCTTCTCCCCAATCCCCTTCAGTCGCTTGATGGTTCCGGTGTCGCCATTCACGATGGCCCTGGCAATCTGGGGTACTGGGATGGACATCGCGTCCAGCGCCGTGCTGCCCCCTACTTCGCTGACATCAATCAGTTCCTCGAAGAAATCTCGCTCGAGCTCCCGCTGGAACCCGTACAGGCGGGGCGCTGGCTGCTGCTGGGTCGCCCGATATGAAATGTATAGCTCGACCTGGTGTCCGTCCGGCTTGCCGGCGTAAAGACGACGTGCGGTTAATGGAAGCTCAACCTCATAGCCGATACCGTTCGACAGGACCACGATGCCCCGGCCTGTTTTGCCCATCAGTTGCCCTTTGAGATAGCGTATCACCGCGGACGTCCTCCATCTTTGCTCCGCATAGCGCCGACATAAGCAATACCCAGCGCGTCTGCGGCGTGCTCAGGCTTGATCTGCTCCGATACTCTGAGCAGGCGGCGCAGGGACCGTTCGAGCTGAGTCTTGTCCGCCGTGCCGCTGCCCGTAATAGCCAGCTTCACGCTACGGGGTGCGATTCCATCAACCATACAGTTAGCTTTGCTCGCAGCCAGGAGCAGGACCCCCTTGACCTGTCCAATGGACAGCGCCGCCGACGGTGCTGCGCCCTTCATGAAAACTTCTTCTAACACCACCAACTCGGGGGACCACCGCTGAATGACGTCGGAAACCCCGTCGTATATCTGCTTAAGCCGTGTGGCTGTTTCTTCCCGTGTGCTGGTCGTAATGCAGCCAAAGTCGAGACACCTGATCTCCCGACCCGATCGCCTCACCACTGCATAGCCGGTGGCAGCCAGGCCCGGATCCAACCCTAGCACAATCAACTTGTTGTTTCTCCCGAGCGGTTTCACGTCAGCGCTCGCCGTGCGTCGTGACCCTGGCAATCGCACATTTGTTCTATCGGCGCCGGTCGTATTGTAGCATCTTCCGGCTGTGCTCGTAAAGCGCGGGTCGTTCAGGGAGAAGAATCCGTTCGCACGAACAGGCTGAGCACCCGGTATCCGGCGGCCTGCCAGAAGGACTCGCGCTTGGCGGAATCGGACGGCTGGCCGTTTGCGCCCTCGGACCCCTGCGGCGCCTCCAGCACGACCGCGATTTCGCCTTCTTTCACCCAACCAAGCTTTCTTGCCTCGGCTTCCTTGCCCTGCGGCGTCTGCACGTACTCGATGTTCTTCTTCAGAGCCCTCTTCTCCGCCTCGGACTGGGCGATCTGCTGCTTGATCTGGGCGATCTCCTTTGCTTCACCGTGGGAGATGAGGTACGGTCTCGCTCCCTTGGCGATGATCGCTCCCGCCACGACTAGTCCGCAGGCCGCGACCGCGAGTGCCAGGAGGACTCGGAACGACCTCGCCAGTTTGGTCCGGCGCCGCCTGGGCCTGCCGCCCGTCAAAACCGAGAATCTGGTGCGTGTGCTTCCTCTCCTCATGGCAGATCAACTCTCCATGGGAAACAGACCGTAGAGCTCAGTCCCGGAATCCACGGATTTCCGACAGCCCCTAAGGTCTACAGTCTACGGTCTATCCTCTCACTATGTTCTCACCGCTTGGCCGACTGTGTGTACCTTAATCAGGTTCGTGCGGCCCGGCACTCCCGCGGGTATGCCGGCGGTGAGCACTATCGTGTCGCCCTTCTTCACAAGCGCTGCTCGCTCGGCTCCTTCCACAGCCTCCTCGATCATGTCGTCCGTATTACGGCTCGGAGCGACCAGCACAGGATACACGCCCCACGATAGGGCAAGCTGCCGGAACGTGCTCGGTATCGTCGCAGCGGCAACTATGGGCGCAGCAGGCCGGTACTTCGATACCGCGCGGGCGGTCGCCCCGGACGACGTTGGCGTGACTATCGCTGTCGCGCCGAGGTCCAGAGCAATGTCCACCGTTGCCTGCGCGATCGCGTCTGTCACCGTTTTCGCTGCAACGGCGGCTCTTTCCTCCCATAGCTGCCGGTAATGGAGCGTACTCTCGGCCTGAACCGCGATCTTCGACATCATCGTGACAGCATCAATAGGGAATTGCCCGATCGCCGTCTCCCCGGAGAGCATGACTGCGTCCGTGCCGTCGAGGATGGCATTGGCGACGTCCGTCACCTCCGCGCGCGTCGGACGACGATTGCGAATCATGGAATCGAGCATCTGCGTCGCGGTTATGACCGGCTTGCCCGCGCGATTGCACTTCTGGATGATGGCCTTCTGGACGGCTGGGACTTTCTCCAGCGGCATCTCGACGCCGAGGTCGCCCCTCGCAATCATGATGCCGTCGGCCGCCCGGATGATCGCTTCGATGTCCTCGACAGCCTCGCTCTTTTCGATCTTGGCGATGAGGCGGACGGGCTTACCGGAATCCTTGATGATTTTCCGCATGGGATCCAGATCGCGCGCATAGCGGACAAACGACGCCGCGACCCAATCCACATCGTTCGCCAGCCCGAATTCCAGGTCTTCGATATCCGCATCCGTCACCGATGGCAGGGAGATTTCCGCGCCAGGCATGTTTATGCCCTTGTGGGCTCCCAGCATGCCGCCGATCACAACTCTGGTGGCTATGTCCGTAGAGGTGGCTGATTCGACCCGAAATTCGAATTGCCCGTCATCAACGAATATCTGCTGTCCGGGCTTTGCCTGCTTCACAAGCTCGGGATAGGGGAGATTGACTTCTTCCGCGCTGCCCGGCACGTCCCGCGTGGTGAAGACGAAGCGCTGGCCCTGCGATAGAGGAACTGAGTTCGGCATTGGGCCGGTCCGCAGTTTCGGCCCTGGCAGGTCCTGGAGGATTGCGATCGGCACCCCCTGTTCTCGCTCGATTCGGCGAATCTCTTCTATCCGCCTGCCGTGCTCCTCCCTGGTGCCGTGGGAGAAGTTCAGTCGGGCGACGTTCATGCCCGCTTCAGCCAACGCTTTGAGCATGCCCGCCGACTCGGATGCCGGCCCGATAGTGCAAACGATTTTCGAGCGCCTCATTGCTGGTGCCAATGCCTCCTGCGGCGGCCGAGGAGCTCGCTGCAACCGCTAACTGGCTCACCGGCCCGCACAGTATTGTAACCTAAGCGAAGCAGCCCGTCAAACCTGTGGAGGGACTCCGCATGCGCCGCGTGACTTGGAAGTACCCCCTTGACTAGCTCCTGTCGGCGGCCTACAATGCTCCCATAGCTGCTGCTGTACCGGAGAGGAGTTCGCAGTACGTAATCTCGCCGGGCGACCGGCTGAGACAAACCGGGCAATGGAGGAATGGATATGCGAAAGAGCAGATTGTCAGGGGCTTTGGTGGTCGCAGGAGTTCTTGCCCTTTGCCGGCTGGCGCTCGCCGCTGAGTTTACCGCTGAGTTTACCGAGACGAGATTCGGCAAGACGAGCACGGGCAAGGTCTACGTAAAGGGCGAGAACACGCGCCGGGAGACGACGCGGGGCAAGCACAAGAGCATCACGATCCATCGCGCGGACAAGAAAGTCACGTGGATACTGGATCCCGCGCAGAAGACGTACATCGAGATGCGCGGCAGGCAGTCCGGCAGGCCCAGCGGCGGACGGATGGCGCACGGCCTTAAGGACCTCGGCACGCGCAAGCTCGTCGGCAAGGAGAAGGTAAACGGCTATCTCTGCGACAAGTATGCCTTCGTTTACAAAGACAAGGCGATGGGCACTCAGTATCAGTGGGTTTCGCCAAAGCTCAAATTCATGATCAAGCTCGAACGTAAGACGCCGAAGTTCTCCATGCTCATGGAGTACACGAAGATCAAGGAAGGGAAAGTGCCCGCCTCTATGTTCGAGCTGCCCAAGGGCTACACGAAGGTGACGATGCCCGCGGGGAGGCCAACGCGCCACTGAGCGGGCTGGAACCTCACGAGGCTGTCCGATAAGGCAGAAAGCCCCGTGAACGGGGCTCGTTGTCGCATCAGCGGCTGGGCCAGTCCGCACGATCCCCTGCCGACTCCATCGGCAAGCAGGATTTCCAGAGGGCGCGGGAGGCGGTTGGTATGACGGCCGAGGAGCTTGAAGCCGCAAGGCAGGAGCGCATTGGCGCCGACCCGAACGAACTCGCGGGCAGCCTTATGGACGCCGGCCAGAAAGTGGTTGACGGCCTGCGCGAGCTCGGCATCTACTGGAGCAGCATGCCGACCGCCGGTGAGGGAATGGCCTTCGAACCTCCTAGTTTCTCAGGCGGATAGAGACAAGTAACCCTACGCGGACTGAGGCAAACAGGCGTATTGCTCTTGGAGAATCGTTTGGAGGTAGCGAGCATGAGGGCGAAGAGACTCGTCGGGTTTTCCATCTTGCTGGTAGTCGCTGGTCTGGCCGTCTATTTCTTCCGCATATCCAGCTGTGTTCCGGAATTCTCGGCAGATACGGTTACCAGCGTGATACCCACCTCGGAGATGGGTTCGAAGCCCAAGCCGATAATCGGGAAGTTCTACCTGAAGGGGGATAAGCTCCGGCAAGAGGTGACCATGCTGGATCGGAATGATAAGCTTGCCAAGATGGTAACCATCGTCCGATGGGATAAGGGAGAGTTACTCTACATCCAACCCCAGGAGAGATTGTCTGAACGGGGTGTCGGCAGGACGGCATCCGTAGCAGATAAGGCCGACTGGCAGGAACTGGTGAAGTCCAACCCCTACCTCAAGCCGGTCGGTACAGGTAGCCATGAAGGATACGTGTGCGACAAGTACCGGCTGTCCGGCGAGAGAGTGTACGGCGCTAGCATGGCAGAGGTGATGGGCTTTGACAGACTGTGCCTCCCCCACGAACTCTACGGCTGGCAGGTCGAGACTAGTACGTATTGGGTCGCAAGGCAGCTGGGCTGCGTCGTGAAGCTTGAGACTAAGCTGCCTCAGTTCACTGTGGTTACAGAGCTGAAGAACATCCGAAAACGGGAATCGCCGGACTCCCTATTCGAGGCGCCTGAGGGCTTTGAGCCACAGAGAATGGTTCCGCGCATACCACGCGCGGTGCTTCTAGTCCGCCCACCACGGCCTCCAATAGCCGGCTATGGAGGATAGCCAAACGGGGCGGGAGATACTCTCCCGCCCCTTGCTAACTGCCAGTTGCTGACGGCTGACTGCCGACCTACGGCTTCCGGATGTTATAGAACGCGCTCATTCCGCGGAATACGGCCTCGTCCGCCAGCTCCTCTTCGATCCTCAGCAGTTCATTGTACTTCGCCACGCGGTCGGTCCTGGAGGGCGCGCCCGACTTGATCTGGCCGGCGTTTGTCGCAACTGCGATGTCGGCGATCGTGGAATCTTCGGTCTCGCCGGAACGATGCGATACGACGGCCGTGTAGTTGTAACGCTTCGCCATCTCCATTGCCGCCAGGGTCTCGGTCAGAGTGCCGATCTGATTAACCTTTATCAGGATGGAGTTCGCCACTCCCATCTCGATGCCCTTTTCGAGGCGGCTGGTCTGCGTGACGAACAGGTCATCGCCGACTATCTGGACCTTCTTGCCGAGGCGCTCCGTGAGCAACTTCCAGCCATCCCAGTCGTCCTCGGCAAGACCGTCCTCTATGGATATGATGGGATACTTCTCCACCCAGTCCGCGTAGAAGTCCACCATCTCTGCGCTCGTGAGTGTGCGCCCTTCGCCCGCCAGGACGTACTTGCCGTCCTCGTAAAGCTCGGTGGCCGCTGGATCGAGCGCGATACATATTTGCTCGCCTGGCTTGTAGCCCGCCTTCTCGATCGCCTCCAGTATGACCTCGACAGCCTCCTGATTGGATTTCAGATTAGGGGCAAAGCCGCCTTCATCGCCGACCGACGTGCTCATCCCGCGCTTCTTCAGCACCGACTTGAGACTGTGGAAGGTCTCGGCTCCCATCCTCAGCGCCTCAGCGAAGCAGGAAGCTCCGACCGGCATGCACATGAATTCCTGGAGGTCAACGTTGTTGTCCGCGTGCTTGCCGCCGTTCAGGATGTTCATCATCGGGATGGGAAGCTCGCGCGCGCTCACGCCGCCTATGTAGCGGTACAGAGGTATGTCAAGCGAGGTAGCGGCCGCCTTCGCCACTGCCAGGGAGACGCCGAGAATTGCGTTCGCTCCAAGCCTGCTCTTGTTCGGAGTGCCGTCCAGCTCGATCATCAGGTTGTCAATCCCGATCTGGTCGGTGGCATCCAAATCAATGATTTCGGGAGCGATCTCGTCGTTGACGTTGTCAACCGCCTTGGTGACGCCCTTTCCCCCGTAGCGCGACTCGTCACCATCCCGCAGCTCGATCGCCTCGTGAGCGCCGGTAGAAGCGCCCGAAGGCACGGCCGCTCGGCCCACGCTGCCATCCGCGAGATAGACTTCCACCTCGACCGTGGGATTCCCGCGGGAGTCCAGAATCTCCCGCGCAAGAGCATATTCTATGCTTGTAGGCATTCGCAAACCTCCGCTAGCTGTAGTTTTCAGAGATTACATCCCTATTATCCCCGCTGTGCATAGGCGGAGACACCCGCAGATTATAGCACAGAGCCGCCCGCTTGTAAACGGAGCGACATGCAGGGGCTGAGGGGCTGGGGGAGACGGGGAGAGGGGGAGAATGGGAGTGTGGGAGTATGGGAGTGTGGGAGAAGCCCGGGGAGGAACCCCGAACCTGAAACCTGAGACTTGGAACTTGGAACCCGGATACGTTACTCGTTACGTGTCGAGCATCCGGCATCATCTTCCGAATCGCTTCCAACTCAAAGAAACCCGTGTGCCTGCCGATAATTCAATAGAGGGGACGGTGTTTCCCCACAGAGGTAACTCGGTTGGGCAAGAGAGTTCTCATCGTGGACGATTCTTTCGGTGACAGGCTGGTTCTGAGGGACGCCCTTGCGTCGTTCGGCTGGCATGTGGTTGGTGAGGCGAAGAACTTCCGGGAGTCGCTCGAAAAATACCGGAATCTCAAACCCGATCTGGTCCTTATGGATGCAGCTATCCCCGATGTAGACGGCGTTTCCGCCGTGCTCGGATTGCTCCGCGAAGACAGCGAGGCGAACATCCTGATGTGCGTCACGCGGGGCCAGCGAGTTCTTGCACTGGAGGCTGTTCAGGCGGGCGCCAAGGACTTCATCACGAAACCCATCAACCCCAGACAGCTCCGCAGAATCATCTATAGTTTGGTACGCTGAGCAGCGTCAGCGTGCTCTGCCACAACAGACGAAGGGAGCGGATAATGCCCAGTAAGTTGAGAATCCTCCTGGTGTCCGCCGAAGTGTCACCGTTTGCCAAGGTAGGCGGCCTTGCCGACGTAGCCGGAGCCCTTCCCAAGGCGCTGAACGCGCTGGGGCATGACGTCAGAGTCGCAATGCCCGGCTACAAGATGATCGAATCCAATCAGGCATTCGCCGTCAACGAGGCGCTCAAGAGTCTGAAAGCACCCCTCGGCGCCCGAACGGTGGCATGCTCCGTCAGGCAGACGACCATTGGGGCGGATATCCCCGTCTATCTGATCTTCGCGCCGTACTTTGATAAGTGTGTTGATTCCAAAACCGTGTATATGCCGGGCAGCGAACCCTACGCATTCTTCAGCCGCGCGGTCTTGGCGATGCTTTGCGCGCGCCCAGCGTGGAAGCCCGATGTGATTCACTGCAACGACTGGCACACCGGCCTGCTGCCTGTCTTCAAGGAGCTCTCTTACGCCGACAGCCCTGCTCTGCGGCAGGCTGCGTGTGTATTCACCATACATAACCTGGCCTACCAGGGCGAGTTCGATTCCTCGATACTTGCGGAATACGGCCTGCCGGAATCCCTGTATACGATGGACAAGCTGGAGTGCTACGGTCATGTCAATTTCCTGAAGGCTGGCATCGTATTCTCCGATATGGTCAGCACCGTAAGCCCGACGTACTGCCGCGAGATCCAGACCAGCGAGTACGGCTGCCGCCTGGAGGGCCTCCTGAGCTACATGCATGACCTGGGCCGGCTGCGCGGGATGCTGAACGGCATTGACTATGAGGAATTCGATCCGGCAGCCGACAGACGCATCCCGTTCAACTACAGCCTGGACGATACCAGCGGAAAGGCTAGGAACAAGACAGAGCTTCAGAAGCGGATGGGCCTCCCGACCGATGCGGAGATTCCCGTGATAGGCCTGATTTCGCGCCTTGCAGATCAGAAGGGCCTCGACCTCATAAAGGCGGCCATGCCGAAGATAATGGAGCTCGGCGTGCAGTTCATCCTGCTCGGGACGGGCGCCCCGGCGTATGAGAAGTACTTCGCCAGGCTAGAAAATAAGTATCCGGCTCAGGTGAAGGCCAACATAGGCTTCGACCTAGAGCTTGCCCAGTTGATCTATGCCGGGAGCGATATGTTCCTGATGCCGTCTCGGTTCGAGCCCTGCGGCCTCGGGCAGTTGATCGGCCTCCGGTACGGCACAATTCCGGTAGTCCGCGCGACGGGCGGCCTGGCGGACACGATTATTGATTATCGTCCCGGCGATCCGCAGCCGAACGGCTTCAGCTTCACGGAGTATACTCCCTCGGCGCTGCTGGACGCTGTGAAGCGTGCGGTGGCCGTCTATCGCGACGAGGAGGAATGGGCCAAGCTTGTGCGGACGGCGCTCGGAAGCGACTTCTCATGGCGGGCGTCGGCGGGCAAATACGCGGATTTCTACCGGGACGCACTGGCCGCCCACGCCTCTCGGGTGCCGACCTGCGTCGCCACGCCCTGATGTCTCCGCCCCCCGCGGCCGATTGCCCCGTCTGGACGTTGGAAGTTGGACGTTTCCGCCGCGGCGGATTGGACGATCTCTCTTTCTCCCACACTCCCACACTCCCATACTCCCATACTCCCACTCTCCATCTCTCCCCGCCGCGCGAATATCTCCTTTGCCTTTAGCGCTCAAGATGTGGAATCATAATGCAGAGGAGGCCTGTGAACGTATCTCTGGCTGCCGGCTTCACGCCAGGATGCCATGCGTGTCCGGCGCGGCGTTGCAGGCAAGGAACGTCCCAGCTTTCCCACGATGGGCATGCCGTCTCTATCCTTGCTATTGACAAGGCGTCGCCGCCGGTATACAATCTTGGCTGGTAGTAGATTGTATACCGGCGGCAGTGTTCCTCCGGGATCCGTTGGGAACTATCAAGCGGGATTAATGCGTAGTAAAGATGGTAGGGTAGCATTGGCTTCCGAGACGCAACAGCTTTGGCGGCGATACAAGGTCCACGGTGATCTAGAAGCCCGGGACGCTCTCATCACCCGGTATGCTTATCTAGTTAAGATCACGGCGGGCCGCGTCGTCACGAACTTGCCGCCGAACGTGGAACGGGATGACCTAGTGAGCGCCGGTGTCGTTGGGCTGATCAAGGCTGTTGATCAGTTTGACGTCTCCCGGCAGGTCAAGTTCGAAACGTACGCCATTGCGCTTATCCGAGGCGCCATCCTCGAAATGCTCCGAGAAGAGGATTGGGTCCCCAGATCGGTGCGTGAGCGGGTGAAAGGCCTCGAGAAGACCTACCTGCGGCTCGAAATGGCTCTCGGCAGGCCGGCGTCCGAAGAAGAGGTCGCCAATGCGCTGGGAGTCGAAATCGAGGAGCTTCACTCTCTACTTACCGAGGCCAGTCGTGCTAGCCTGCTTTCATTGGATGATGTTATCGTCGCCACTGACGGGAACGAGCGCATACATCTCGCAGATGTGATAAACGACGATTACCCGGGCCCTTCGACGGAAGTGGAGTCAAGGGAGACACAGCGCATGCTCGCGGCTGCCATTGATAGACTGCCGGAGCGGGAGTCGCTGGTGATATCGCTCTACTACTACGAGGGACTGACATTCAAAGAGATTGGCAAGGTTTTGTCGGTATCTGAGTCTCGAGTATACCAGCTGCACACACAGGCCGTGTTGCGATTGCGGGGCTATCTGTCACGCGATACGGCCCTGTTTCACTAAACCTGGAGTCGCCTATCCGTGCCCTGCCCGGCTGGCGTACGCGGGGTGAGGGCAGAGCAGGCAGACAGCGGTCCCGCCGGAGAGGATGACAGGAAACCGAGAGGAGAATAGCAGGACTATGGACAGCGTACAGAAGAGGGTGCTTTTGGTCATCGCTGCAGCGTTTGTGTGCTCCGCGATCATCGCCGGATGTGGTCGGGGCACAGTGGCCAAGGTGGACGGCCGCAGGATCGGCCGGGAGGAGTATTATAGTAGGTTGCAGCGTCTGCCATTCACAGACCCGAACACTAGGCAGCAGACGGAGGCCGGAGCGTGGGTGCTTGATGGGATGATCAATGAGGTGCTCCTTGTTCGGCTCGCCGAGAAGGAGGGAGTTCCACCTACCGGGGAGCAGGTCAGGCAGAGAACCGAGGAAGCCAAAAAGGAGCCGGCCTTTCGCACGTGGGTGAGAGGAAAGGGCATCACGGAAGATGAGCTCAGGGAATTGATGCGGGTCGAGCAGGCGGTCTTCAATATGCAGACGAAGGGCGTCAAAGTGACAGATAAAGAGGTCAGCGACTACTATGGGAGGAACAAACTGGTTCGTTTCACGACGCCTGAGCAGGCCGAAGTGCGAGTCATATTCGCGAAGAACAAGGCGGATGCTGACAAGGCAATGAGTATGTTGAAGAGGGGAATGACCTTCGAGACGGTAGTCAGCACCATGTCCGTCGAGCCAAACTCGGCGAGGCAGGGTGGATATATACCCGCCATAGGGCGGCACGACGACAGAATTCCGCAGCCCGTGCGAGAAATGATATTTGGTTTGAAGCCGAATCGCTACACCGAGCCAATCCCTTACACTGAGGTCGAGGGTCAGCGTCAATACCTCATTTTCAAGCTGGTTCAGCGTCGCAAGGAGCGGACTCAGAAGCTTGCCGAGGTCAAATACGCCGTCCAGCAGCAGCTAATGCTTGAAAAGGGGAGCCAGAAGGGGGCTGTGGATATCGAGCGCAAGATGGCCGAGTTCCGAAAGAAGGTGGATATCCACGTAGGCATAGTGCGGTACAAGAACGTGCTGGTTCCTCCGACGCCAGAAGCGAAAGGCAAGAAAGAAGTGGAAGGCAAGACAGAAGCGCCTAAGAGATAGCTGCGATCATGATCGTGGGTCTAGGACCCTCGGACCATAGCTGCATATCGGTGGGTGCGTACGAAGTAATCCGGTCCGCACCCACTGTTTTTGTGAGCACCGGCAGCCATCCGCCGGGGGCGAATAGAAGAATGGGGAAAGGGAGAAAACGTCGAACGCCCAATCCGCTCGTGAGCAAGCGGACGCGTGGATCCCTTGACCCCTTGTCCGCCGAAGCTTCAGCGAAGGCGGATGGACCCCTTCGAAAATGACCGAAACAGGCAAAGCATTCGAAAAACTGGTTGACATCATGGCTCGCCTGCGCAGCGAGGGTGGCTGCCCGTGGGACCGCCAGCAGACCCATGACTCCCTGAAGAAGTATCTGCTGGAGGAGACCTATGAGGCGATTGACGCCATAGACTCGGGCGACATGAACGAGCTTTGTGCCGAGCTCGGCGATCTCATGCTGCAGATACTCTTCCACGCGCAGCTCGCGCGCGAACGCGGCGAGTTCGATGTCAAGGATTCGATTGAGAGCATCACGGAGAAGCTGCTTCGGCGGCACCCGCACGTCTTCGGCGAGGCCAAAGTCGCCTCCGCGGAGGAAGTCCTGCACCGATGGGACGAGATCAAGTCGGGCGAGCCGGGCTTCGAAGGGCGCGTCTCGATCCTGGACGGCATCCCGAAGACTTTGCCGGCGCTGGCTCGCGCTATGGAGATATCTAAACGCGCCGCTGGAGCCGGCTTTGAGTGGCCCGATCTCGACGCCGTGATCGAGAAGCTCAGGGAGGAAGCCTCCGAGCTTGAAGAGGAAGTGCGCACCGGCGACTCTGAGAGAATAGCGTGGGAGATCGGCGATTTGCTCTTTACCTTGGTGAACGTCGCCAGGTGGGCCAAGGTTGATCCGGAGGACGCGCTTCGCGCCATGACGAAGAGGTTCGTCGCCCGATTCAGCCGGATCGAGGAGGCCGCGCGCGCCAGCGGACGGCCGCTCGAAGAGATGACTATCCAGGAGATGGATGCGGTTTGGAACCGCTCGAAGCAGGAGAAATAGCCTGTGAATGCGTCGCGTCCGACGGCCAGCGGCTTACAACCCATTGCAAGCTGACGAAATACGTGCTAAACTATTCCCTGGCGCGGCGGACTCCGCCGCGCGTTGAATGGTACCGGGCTTCCAGGCCCTGCGATGTTGTTCCGATTCGCAGGGCTAATTCTTGGCATCTGGAGACGGAGGTTTCAAGTTTCAAGTTTCAGGTTTCAGGTTCACAGCCCAGCCAACCTGGAACTTGCAGCCTGGAACCTGCAACTTCCCAAAATAGATTCCGCACAAGGAGGAATACATAGTATGTCCGACAAGAAGCGCGTCTACCTGTTCCGAGAGGGTAATGCGGCAATGAGGGACCTGCTCGGAGGCAAGGGCGCCAACCTTTGCGAGATGACGAATATCGGCCTTCCCGTTCCGCCTGGATTCGTCATCACTACGGAGGCCTGCAACGAGTACACCAAACTGGGCCGCCTGCCGGACGGCCTCTGGGAGGATGTTCTTGCCGCCCTCGCGGATCTCGAGAGGGATATGGCCAAGAAGTTCGGCGACCCGAGCAATCCGCTTCTGGTCTCCGTGCGATCGGGCGCGAAGTTCTCCATGCCCGGCATGATGGACACCGTTCTTAACCTTGGCCTCAATGACGAAACACTCCACGCGCTTATCAAGCTCACCGGCAACGAGCGCTTCGGATACGACGCCTACCGCCGCTTCGTCATGATGTTCTCCGATATCGTGCTGTCGGGCGACTATCCCAGGCTGAAGAAGGAGCATTTTGAGAAGATATTCTCGGCGCTCAAGAGAGAGCTCGGCGCGAAGGTTGATACCGACGTTGACGCGGAAGGCCTGAAGACCCTCGTCGGCCAGTTCAAAGCCTACTTCGAGGAAGTGACCGGCAGGGACTTCCCGACCGATCCGATGGAGCAGCTCCGGCTGGCGATCATCGCCGTTTTCAAGAGCTGGAACAACGAGCGGGCCATCACCTACCGCAATAAGGAGAGAATCCCGCACGATCTCGGCACAGCCGTCAGCATCCAGACGATGGTATTCGGGAATATGGGCGATGATTCCGGCACCGGCGTCGCTTTCACCCGCGATCCGGCGACCGGCGAGAACAAGCTCTTCGGCGAGTTCCTGAAGAACGCCCAGGGCGAGGATGTCGTCGCCGGCGTCCGCACGCCTGAGTCCATCGAGGAGCTCGAAAGGGAGTTCCCGGCGATCCACGACCAGTTTGCTGAAATCGCCGACAAGCTCGAAAAGCACTACCGCGAGGTGCAGGACATCGAGTTCACCATTGAAAACGGCAGGCTCTTCATTCTGCAGTGCCGCGCGGGGAAGAGAACCGGCGTCGCCGCCGTGAAGATCGCCGTTGACATGGTGAATGAGGGCCTGCTCACCAAGGAAGAGGCCCTTATACGCGTTCCGCCCGAGGCGCTGGAGCAGCTCCTTAACCCGAGAATCAAGAGCACCGGTGGGCTGAAGCCGATCGCCAAGGGGCTGAATGCAGGCCCGGGCGGCGCGTCCGGCCATGTGGCCCTCGACTCGAAGACCGCCATCAAGATGGCCGAGGCGGGCCAGAAAGTCATCCTGGTCCGCGAGGAGACCAACCCGGACGACCTCGGCGGCATGCTGGCTTCCGTCGGCGTTCTGACCCAGCGCGGCGGCCGAACCAGCCACGCAGCTCTTGTTGCCCGCCAGTACGGCATTCCGACCATCTGCGCATGCAGCGCCCTGAGGATTGACGAGCACGCTAGGCAGGTCAAAGCCGGCGGCGTTGTTGTCAAGGAAGGCGACGTCATCACCATTGACGGCACGTTGGGCGAGGTTTACAATGCCGCGCTCGAAACCGAGCCGGCGACCGTGACCGGCGACTTCGGGACGTTCATGGCATGGGCGGATGAGTACCGCAGGCTGGGCGTTCGAGCCAATGCCGACACTGCCGAGCAGGCTGAGGAGGCCGTCAAGCTCGGCGCGGAGGGCATCGGCCTTGCCCGGACGGAGCACATGTTCTTGGGCTCGGAGCGCGTCCCTCTGGTGCGCGACATGATCCTCGCCGAGGACGAGCCAACCCGCGAGGCCGCCCTTGCCAAGCTCCTCCCATTGCAGCGCGCGGACTTCGTCGGCATCTTTAAGGCCATGGGCGGCAGACCGGTCACGATCCGCCTGATTGACCCGCCGCTGCACGAGTTCCTGCCGCCGCTCGACGAGCTTTTGGTCGAGGTGACTGAGCTCCGATGCAGGAACGGCGACCCAGCCGCTCTCAAGGAGAAGGAAGCTCTCCTCAAAAAAGTTCAGGAGATGCACGAGGTCAACCCGATGCTGGGTCTGCGGGGCTGCCGATTGAGCATCTACTTCCCGGGCATCGTGAACATGCAGGTCGCAGCCATGATCGGCGCGGCGTGCGAGCTGAAAAAGGCCGGCATAGACGCCCACCTGGAGATCATGATCCCGCTGATCGGCGCAGTCAGTGAGCTTACCTACCTCAAGGCCCAGCTCGACGAAGTGGCGAGGAAGACGATGGCTGAGGAAGGCGTGGAGGTTGACTACGCGTTCGGAACGATGATCGAGATTCCGCGCGCCGCTCTGACCGCCGACGAGATCGCGAAGGAAGCGGCATTCTTCAGCTTCGGGACGAACGACCTTACCCAGATGGGCTACGGCATCTCGCGCGACGACGCGAGGTTCCTGCCGGTCTATATCGAGAAGGGGATCTTCAAGGCCGACCCGACGGAGACGATTGATGTGAAGGGGATCGGGCGCATGATGAAGATTTGCGTTGACGATGCGAAGGCGGTGAATCCGAACATCAAGCTGGGCATCTGCGGGGAGCACGGCGGAGAGCCGGAGAGTGTGAAGTTCTGCCACAAGATCGGGCTGACCTACGTATCCTGCTCGCCCCGCCGAATCCCGGTCGCCCGCCTAGCCGCGGCCCAGGCCGCCATCGAGGAAAAAGGCGCAACCGAGCAGCGGGACAAATAGAACTGGATATCAGATACTGGATACTGGATGCTGGATAACGGCGTCCTCACGATCAGCTTGTCTAGCCTGCCTCGACGCACGTCAACGGGTAGGGGAGTTGCAGACCTTAAGCCTACTTGGCTTCCCTAGCCAGACCGATCAAGTAGGCTGCTGCGTGCTTCCGTGATACTTCCCGTTTCTGGCCTACATAGTCTACGACCGCAGGAACAGCTGGGATCAGAGCGAAAGCAACGAACGCTGCAATAGCTTCGGTGTAGCTCAATCTCGCAAGCCACGCAAGAGACAGAACCGGTACCTTCCACCAGGTTACGGTCTTCAGCAGGTCTCCAAACAACCCATCTCGGATTGCCTTCATTTCGTTGCGGTACTCGATCAACCTCGGTGCTACCTTCGCTGCAATCAGCCGACCGATCTGTTCCCCCGTTTTGTCTGTCTTCAGGGAGTCCATCTCAGCCGCGAGTTTGTTTATCTCGACGGTCCAGTGCTCGTAGGCGCTGGCAGCCTTCTTGCGGTAGTCAAGAATGTCCCTGAAGCTCAGTTTTGCCAGCGCTTCGTCTGGTATCACTGCCCTCGCGATCTCGAGCCCCAACATAGGGGCTACTGGCAACGTGCCTCCCACATAAGCCTTGCCCGATGTCCTCATCGCGAGCAGTTCTGCGAGGTATCGATCGTCGGTAACAGGTGTGCTATCTGTTACGTCAGCCATCAACATAGCATTGGTAATGTGGATTGAGGCCTCCGTGAGCATCATCCTGAGCGTATCACGTCGGCCTGCTGCATCCGCTATCTGGAATGGCTCGCCCTCGAGGTCAGGGTCGCGCAACGGCGTGTTCCGTAGCTCGTCATCTTGGAGCAGCGCTCGCAGTATCTCAGCCCCACTTCCAGCCACGTAGTTCGCCTCGGGTTGGATGAACTTATTCCTGAAAAGATCGTCATTTGCTAACCCGGTGAGGAAGACACGTCGGAATTCCGGATCATCAAGGTCCGCGTGAATGTAATGCAGGAACAGGTCATCGGCGGGGCCTTCCAGCGGTGGGCGCTCAACCGACAGTTTGACTGGTTGACCCGCGAACGCATCAACCCAGTGCCGTAATGGGGAAGCCGTGCCCACAGTTCCCCATTTGCCTACCTTCACTGACGGTCTGTCCATGAACACAATCTCGTCTGCAACCATAAGTAGCCGCTTGAAACTGGGGAACGCGCATTCGTGAGAACCGGTGTAGAGCAACCTCATTCTCGTCTCCATGCAACTGAGATACTCTTCATTCTTGGAGTGATACCTACTGGTATCTTACATTTGGTGTACTCGTATTCCTTCTCTCCTTAACTAACCTTCCAGCGACGCAGAAGGATGCACAAGGAGTTGTCCGCCGAAGCCTCGGCGAAGGCGGATGAGATGTAGGCGCCGGTCTCCGTGCCGGCCCTTTTCCCTTTGCGATTCCGGCGGTGTGTGATAGAATAAGGCAGCGCGGGGCCCCAAAAACCGCCTACGTGGGCCAAGGTGATCTCCACCGTGAAGGTTTCCCTCGAAAAGATCAAAGAAGCTGGAGCATCGGTAGCGAAGGCCAATGGGGCGATATACGCTACACTCTTCGGCTCGTATGCAAGAGGTACGGCCACGGACAGGTCGGATGTGGATATCATCTTCGTGGAAAAGACGGACCAGCGGTTCCTCAGACAGCTCGATAGGTATCTCAGCCCGCTGGTTGACCAGCTTGGGACATCCGTGGAGACGCTCGTTTACACGCCGGAGGAGTTTGACCGGATGAAGGAGAGGGCTTTCGTCAAGCAAGCCCTGAAGGATGGTATGGTTCTCCATGAGTCAGGAGAAGTATAGACAAGAATCGGCCAGATGGCTGCTCCAGGCGCGAGCGGACTTAACACCTGCGGAGACCAGCGCCGCCGCGGGCGGAATATCGGGGAGGCAGTGTGCGTCTGTCTCTTCTATGAGTAGGGTTCTTGCATGCCGCTCGGTCGTATGCTAATATAGGCTCGCATAGTAAGCCTTTCAGGATCTTCTCTACCAAGAGGACCCAAAGCATGAGCTTGGCTTGGTTTGAAGTAACACTGTACACAGCGGTATTTGTGCTTCCTGGCTTCGTCATCTATTCAGTGGTGTCGAAGCTCGTCATACTGGGCAGACGGAACCAAAGTACCAGCGTCCTGTCCTTCCTTGTACTAACGGTAGTCAACTACGCTATTTGGTTCATCCCCTTGCGGAATAGCATCACCCATAAGTGGTTCAAGGTATCTCCTGGCTGGACGGAACTCTTCTACATACTAGTTATGCTGGTTAGCCCTGCGCTTATCGGGCTGCTCATGGGTGCTGCCATTCAGAAACGGTGGCTTGAGAAACTCCTGGATCAGATGAAGCTGGCAAGCGTCGATCCGACTCCGACCGCTTGGGACTGGGTTCTTGCCAACAAAGGCCAGGAGTGGGTAATAGTCACGCTGAAAAATGGTATAATACTATACGGGGTGCATCGCTTCGCATCCTCCGATCCAGCGGAAAGAGATGTATTTCTTGATGAGGTCTATCAGGTCGGGAGTGATGGCCGTTGGGAGCCGGTTCCCGACTCCTCAGGGGTTCTCATCAAGGGAGATGAGATAGTATCTATAGAGTTCAAACGTAGTAATGCGGGGGTGGTGCAAAGTGGAGGAGATGGATAGGACGAGTGATTCCAGGGAGACCCCTCGTCGCATAATAACACAAGGGTACGATGCCCTTCGCAGCGGGTCCGCTGGGGGGAGCGGGGACGGCATCGATAGGTCAAATCCCCCATGTGGTGGGACAGCCGCCGCAGGACCGGTACAGCCAAAGCCACCTCAGGATCGCGAAAATCCCTGATAGTTCCTCGCTTTGGCAACCCGCCATGAAGGTCCCGCGCATGCACCACTCTGGGCCCTGGCGCTCCTTGCCCCCTAGATGCCCCAGTGCTATAATGCACCCATGCTGCGATATTGCTCCAACCAAGGTACGGTTCATTCGCTCGTGAAACGGCTCTCGTTCCTTCTCGCGCTTGTCGTCCTGTCGCCCGCGATGGGCTCCGGCATCGAGGACCTCCCAAGGCTGGGGAAGCCCACGCTGAAGCGGGCCTCCACGTTCGACAGGACCGGCCAGAACCGGGACAAGTTTGAGCTTGCGCCGGGAGTGACCGGTAGGCTGGAGATCAGGGGCGCCGGCTGCATCAAGCACATCTGGTTCACGATGAGGTCGGACGACAAGGACTACCTGCGGAAGGTCCGGCTGAGGATGTACTGGGACGGGCGAAAGGAGGCCGCCGTAGACTGTCCTTTCGGCGATTTCTTCTGCCTGGGTCACGGCGAGGTGAACGACATCGTCTCCGCCGCGATGTGCGTCAGCAGGGCCCCGCATGTCGAGTCGCCTCCGGGGCAGGCTGCCTTCAACTGCTACTTCCCCATGCCGTTCACCAAGGGCGCGAGGATCGAAGTTGAGAATCGCTGCACCGCGCCGCTGATCCTGTACGTTCAGATTGACTACCAGGTGTACGATTCGCCCAAAGCCCTGGCGGGCATGGGGCGATTCTACACTCAGTATCGCTCGGAGAAGACCGTTCCTCCCAAAAGCCCCGGCCCGAACGTCACCGGCGAGGAGAACTACATAATCCTGGACTTCAAGGGCGAGGGGCACTACGTGGGCTGCAACCTGAGCGTGGACAGCAAGAGCGCCGATCCGGGCAAATGGTGGGAGGGCGACGATATGATCTTCGTGGACGGCGAGGCCTGGCCGCCCGCGATTCACGGCACCGGCACGGAGGACTACTTCAACGGCGCTTTCGGCTTCAGGCGCGCGTTCAACACGCCCTACTACGGATGCTCCTATCTCCGCAAAAGGGACGGGGATGGATACTTCAACGGCCTGTTCACCGCATACCGGTTCCACATACTCGACCCGATTCCCTTCAAGCGGGCGATCAAGGTGACGGTCGAGCACGGCGCAATGAACGACGCCGGAAACGCCTTCTCAAGCGTGGCGTACTACTATGCGAGGTGAGACGATACCATTTGTAGGGGCAGGTCTGAGACCTGCCCCTACACCTCACAATACAAATCGCGCCTACACGGGACGCAAGCCTTCAAAGGAGGTCTGCCCATGTTTTCCAACACAACACGCTTTCTCAGGAATACCGCGGCCGTCGCGCTGATCGCCGCCCTGTCCTCCGGGATTTGCGGCGCGGCGAGCGTAAACGGCCGGACGATCAGCGTGGAGTTGAGCGACTCCGACGGCCGCCTAAACCTCACGGTATGGGAGTCGGCAAGACGCGGCCCCATCTTGAACATGCTGGGTGCCGAGGCCGGCGGCATCTATCTCACCACGCCGGAAGGCACGGCCGAGCGGATCGCGAAATTGGCAGGCGCGGCTCAGAGCGGGAATAGCTGGGCCGTGTATCGCTGTCTCACCGATGCAGGCCGCCGAGTGGACCTGTTGACCTATATTGAGGACCGGTATGCGAGGATTACCGTTCTTCCGGTCGGCTGGAGCGCGACCAGCATCAAGCTGGTATGGGCTGCGGGGAAGGACGAAGATTTCTTCGGCGGCGGCGAGGTCTGGAACGGCACGGTCAACCAGCGCGGCAGAACCATACAGATGTGGGTCGCGAACGGCACTCCCGACGAATGCTGCTACGTGCCGTTCTTCTTCAGCAGCGCCGGATACGGCATCTATGTGGGCAGCACCGAGCGCGGCAGTCTCTCCTTCGCCGGTGAGGACTCGCCGGACCAGCTTCAGTTCGCGTTCGACACGAAGGATCGCCAGGGATTGACCTTCTACTATCTGAGCGGGCCGACTCCCAAGGATGTAGTGATGAACTACACGAGCATCACCGGCAGGCCGCCGCTTCCGCCTAAGTGGAGCTTCCTGCCGTGGAAGTGGCGAAACGAGCACCGCAACTGGGATGAGGTCTTCGAGGACGCCGTGATGATGCGCAAGCACAATATCCCCTGCTCCGTTCTGTGGATTGATAACCCGTGGATGAAGTACGGCCTCTGCAGCTTCGAATTCGACCCGAAGAGATTCCCCGATGCCGGGGAGCGAATCCGCGAGTTGAAGAAGATGGGCTACAGGGTCATGGTCTGGGTCGCGCCGTTCACGAATCGGGGCGTTCCGAACTACCAGACGGCCCTGGAGAAGGGATACCTGGTCAAGAACCCGCAGGGCAAGCCCTACAAAATGGGCGGCGGCGTCTACATTGACCTTACGAACCCGGAGGCGTACAACTGGTGGAGGAAGGAGATGAAGAAGGTCATCCGCCTGGGCATTGACGGGTTCAAGCTCGACCGCGGGCAGGACATCCGCGATGATGCGGTATTCTTCGACGGCTCGACGGGCGCATCAATGCACAACGGCTATGCCCGCCTGTACGTGCAGGCCTGCTATGACACGTTGCGCGAGGAGCTGGGAGACGATTTCACGATGCTGCCGCGCGCCGGCTGCGCCGGGTCTCAGGCATACTCGCCCGGGAAATGGCCTGGCGACCTCGTAAAGGATTTCAGCCTCGCGAACGGCTTGGGCTCCGCGATTGTAGCCGGACAGAACATCGCGCTTGCCGGGTTCGCGTTCTGGGGCTCGGACATCGGCGGCTTTTGTAGAAAGGGCAACCTGGACACAAGGCTGCTCGCGAGATGGGCGCAGTTCGGCTGCTTCTCGCCGATCATGCAGCTTGGCGGCTCAGGCGTGCACGAGCCTTGGAATCCGATATTCGGCAAGGAAGGGCTTGCCATATACCGCTACTACGCCACCCTGCACTCGGAGCTTCTGCCTTACACCTACACCTATGCCGCCGTCGCCCACCAGACCGGGCTGCCCATCATGCGGCCGCTGGTGCTCGAGTTCCCGAACGACGAGAAGGCGCGGCGCCAGAGCTTCGAGTACATGTACGGCGAGCACATGCTGGTCGCGCCCATCCACTCGCCGGAGGACAACAGGGGCATCTATCTGCCCAGGGGCCAATGGGTGGACTACTGGGACTGGAGAAAGCTGTATCCGGAGGCTGTGGACTTCGCAGGCGTGGAGTTCCCGCTCGACCGCATGCCGATCTATCTGAGGAACGGCGCGATCATCCCGATGGAGGTGGGGAACGCCGTCACCGGCCACGGAGCGGCCTACTCGAAGGGCAAGCTGACCGTGCTGGCGCTGCCTGCGGGAAGGTCGCACTTCCGGATGCTGGACGGCGAGAAAGCGGCCGATTTCTGGATGCTCCAGTCGCCTGATCGCATCAAAATCTCGTGGAAAAACGCGCCCAGGCCGGTGCTTCTGAGGGTTCGGGCGCTGAACGTGGCGGGGGTGAAATCGCCCGCCGGGAAGCCGTACACCCGCTGCAAGACCGCGCGGGACTACGTCGGCAAGCCGGGGACCTGGTATCACGCCCGATCGTCCGCCTGCCTGCTCATCAGCCCCCGCACCGGCGAGACAGGTGTGCTGATCTTCACCGAGTGACCGGCGGTTCCCGGAAACCCACCGCCGACCGCGAAAACCCCACGTAAGGGCGGGCTCCCCCCGCCCGAATGGGAGATACCATGCCATACGACCCGGAGAGGCATCACCGCCGTTCCATTCGGCTTAAGGACTACGACTATTCCCAGGCCGGGGCTTATTTTGTCACCATCTGTACGCGCGGGCAGGAATGCGTCTTCGGCGAGATCGAAGATGGGATGATACGTTTGAACTCGTTAGGCCTGATAGTACGTGCCTGTTGGGATGATCTACCAAGGCATTACGTCCATGTGGAATTGGACGCATTTGTGATAATGCCGAATCACATTCACGGCATCGTCCTGTTTCAGGATCCACCGTCTGTAGGGGCAGGTCTCAGACCTGCCCCTACCCCTGCCTCCACAGACGGTCGGCGACATGGGCTACCGGAATTCGTCCGGGCATTCAAGTCATTCGCCTCTCGCCGTATCAACGAATTACGCAGCACGCCGGGTGTCCGAGTCTGGCAGCGGAACTACTACGAACACATCATCCGCAGCCGGAAATCGCTGGACGCAATCCGGCGGTACGTCGAGGACAATCCGATACAATGGCCGTTCGATTCCGAACACCCCGCGAACATCCGGACATGACGCGCCCGGTAGGGGCGTGTGTACGTGCAGGCGTAGGGGCATGTGTAGGGGCAGGTCTGAGACCTGCCCCTACAATGGAATCGGCTAGTACACGACGGTAAGGGCGAGGTCCCCCGCCCGAATGAATTCCCGCGTTCCGACCGGGCAGGGAAACCCTGCCCCTACAATGGAATCGGTTAATACACGATGGTAGGGGCGGGGTCCCCCCGCCCTTCCTGCGTTGGCGAGGTTGCTGAGGCAACGAAAAGCCTCCGGAGGAGATATGGGCCGGGGGCTTTTCATGCCTATGCCAGCACGGGCCAGTTGCCAGAAGGTTGTCTCCTGTTATATAATCCTACCTGAAGCAAGCAATCACGGATGGCGCGCAATGGGAGATCGGCGACTCAGGATAAAGCAAGCATTTGAAGTTATTAAGGACGAGCAGAACGATGTAAAGTTCGAGCGGTTGGTGTGTTGCCTTCTGCGACGGATGTATCCGAATATTAACCCTATGCCTCATGTGCACGACCTCGGCCAGGATGCCGTTGCATCACCTCTCACACCAGTTCGAATGGACGACCGATGGTTTAGCTTCGCTATTTCCCTAGATTGGCGCCTTGCGAAGCTCAGGCAAGACTGTTCCAGATGCAGAGAAGAGGGACATACAATCGACGTCATTGTCTTCGTCACGTCGGACGAAGTAACCGGTAACAAGCGCAAACAATGGAAAACGGCCATCAAGCAGGATTTCGGATGGGATCTTGAGGTTCACGACCAGAGCTTTCTACTTAATGAGGCCATGGCCCAGGAGAATGCCCTTTACGTTAAGGAGTTCCTTGGTATCCATGTTCCCAAAGACCTAGGCCTGCAGTTGTCTTCCCCTGTACTTCCGCCGCACATTTCCAGTGTTCAGGTGGTGAACAATCTTGTGCGTGACCGCATCGAGTATGGCGTGACGTTGCGGGAAAACTGGAAGCCCCGCCAGGCAATCGACGTTTTTCGAGCAGTCTTGGAACAATGTAGGGACTCCCTGTCGGATAAAGACCGGGCGAGGGTCCATACCAACTTGGCGGCTGCCCAGGCCGAGATTGGCAACTTTGACGAAGCCCAGGAGAATCTTGATAAAGCCAAGGCCCTTCGTCCGAAAGATGTACGAGTACATTCTAACTTGGCGATCCTGCAGATGGCCAGGGGAGACTATCCAGCCGCACGGAGGGTGTTGGAATCAGCTTTTCGCAAAGTCAAACCTGACGCGCGTGCCAACGCCGTGTACGCAAACGTCTTATGGGCCCTGCGGGAGGACAAGAAAGCCCTGCGGCGGGCGGAAATGGCAATCAAAGCAGACCGTAGCATTTCGCAGTCGCATGTCGTTCGAGGTCTGATTCTGAGGTTTCGCGGCGAATTGGACGCCGCACTTAAGGAGTTCGAGGACGCTGAACTCGATCCGAACAATTACTTTGTGCGCGGGCTCAAGCTGGAAACGCTCGCGCACCTTATGACAAAGGGGCAAGCTAGCGCTGATCTCGATGAATTGGACCGAGAGTCTGCGAATTGGCTTCACGAGATAAGCAGAATAGGCACACCACCGCCCAAGTCATTGGAACCCGCACGGGCCGTGCTTTTCTCAGCGCGCGGGTTGATACTAATGCTGAAAGGGAAATTGGATGAAGCCGCGGCAGCGTTCCAGGCCGCACTCGAGTATAAGGAGGAACCTGCAGGCCACCAAAACCTGGGCATGGTTTACCTTGCGCAGGAGAAGAAGGACGAGGCGGACACAGAGTTTCGCAAGGGTGTCGCACTGGGAGCGAAAGATGTGTTTCTTCAGCACAACATAGCCTTTCATTGTCTTGACCGCTTCCAGGATGGCGGGTTTAAAGAGGCTGCGCTTCTAGAGGAGGCAAAGCAGTACTTCGCGACCGTTAAGGAGCAACTGCCTGATGATCCGGAGACTGCCCTGCTGGAGGCAGCGGTGATACATGCCGACTCGGAGTACAGGCAGGATGATATGGGTATCGGCAAAGCCAAGGCGCTCCTTGACAGAGTCGTACTTGACAAGGATTGCCCGCAAGACCTGTCAAAGAGGGCGTTTTCCAATCTTCGGGCGCTTGAGAAGCTAGAGAGACACCTTGAGGAGAACCGTCGGCGACAGTGGCGGTTGAAGCATCAGCCGCGAAGATAACCTGGCTGCTTCGTCTCCCCCGTTCGTCACCCGCCCCTCCTCACGCCCCCAACCGGCACGCATCCCCAAAGGAGGACGCGGGGGCGCTCCGGTCAAACATACCGGCATATGACTGCCCGAACAAGCATAGAGAATCCCAAGGGAGGGAATCCCCATGCAGGTGACTTTGGTCTACGTCCACGTCAAGCCGGAGAACGTGCAGGATTTCATCGAGGCGAGCCTGGAGAACGCTCAGGCGTCCTTGAAGGAGCCGGGGAATACGCGGTTCGACGTGCTCCAGATGCGGGACGATTCCTGCTACTTCATCCTCTATGAAGCCTACGCCGCGCCCGAGGATGCCGCTGCACATAAGGGCACGCCGCACTACCAGAAGTGGCGCGAGACCGTCGCCGACTGGATGGCCGAGCCGCGTCAGGGCGTCGTCTACAAAGGATTGTCTCGCTAGCTCCACTCCCGCGGGGCGACTGGGTGAGGGGGAGAAAGGGAGAATGGGGGAGTGTGGGAGTGTGGGAGTGTGGGAGAATCCGCCGCGGCGGAAACCTCCAACCTGAAACTTGGGACCTGGAACTTGGAACCCAGATGCCTTACTCCCTTGGCCCCTGGATCCCTCTGCTCTGTTGACATCCCATCCGACTTTATTGTATGATTTGGGCTGCAGGGGTTTTCTCTGGGACCGCGCGGAGCCGGCGCGGCCGGAATCAAAACGTGTTTGAAGGATGAGGTGCATATGCCGCGAATCCTGGTCAGCGATCCCATAGCAAAAGAAGGAATCGAGCTCCTCCAGAAGCACTTCGACGTTGATGTCAAGACCGGCATGGAGAAGGCTCAGCTCATCGAGATAATCGGCGATTACGACGCGCTCGCCGTCCGAAGCGAGACAAAGGTGACCGCCGAGGTTCTGGAAGCAGCGAAGAACCTGAAAATCATCGGCCGGGCAGGCGTCGGTGTGGACAATATTGACGTCCCCGTCGCCACGCAAAAGGGCATCCTGGTTGTGAACTCCCCTGCGGGCAATACCATCGCCGCGGCGGAGCATACCATGGCGCTTGTCCTCGCGCTGTCGCGGAATATCCCGCAGGCGCACAACTCCCTGCGCTCGGGCGAGTGGAAGCGGAGCAAATTCGTGGGCAACGAGATCTACGGCAAGACGCTGGGCGTGCTCGGCCTGGGCAAGATCGGCACGGCGGTTGCCAAACGCGCTCAGAGCTTCGAGATGGAAGTCATCGGCTGCGATCCCTTCGTGTCCGAGGATTACGCCAGAAAGCTCGGCATCGAGCTGGTGGACCTCGACGAGGTTCTGAAGCGGAGCGACTACCTCACTCTCCATGTGCCGGCTACCAAGGATACGAAGGGCTGCATCGGGGCTGAGCAGATCGCGAAGATGAAGCCTGGAGTGCGGCTGGTAAACGTGGCGCGCGGGGGACTCGTGGACGAAGCGGCGCTGTGCAAGGCCGTCGAGGAAGGCAAGGTCGCCGGAGTCGCCTTCGACGTCTACGAGCAGGAGCCGCCGCCTCCGGATAATCCTCTTCTCAAGCTTGAGAGGGCCGTCACGACGCCGCATCTGGGCGCTTCCACCGAGGAAGCTCAGATAAACGTCGCAGTGGACGTCGCTGAGCAGATCGTTGATGTCCTGAATGGGAAGCCTGCGCGGAGCGCGGTGAATATGCCCGCGCTGAGCGCGGAGGTCCTGGCCGCCATCGATCCGTATATGGTCCTGGGCGAGCGCATAGGCGCAATGGCCACACAGCTCGCGGATGGCGCGATCAACTCGATCGAGATTTCGTACTGCGGCGAGCTCAGCAGCCTTGAGACAGGCCCGATCGGCCGCTCCGTCCTCAAGGGCTTGCTCCAGCCGGTCCTGATGGAGTCCGTCAACCTGGTGAATGCGCCGATAATCGCCGAGAGCAGAGGGATACGCATAACCGAAAGCAAGAGCGCCGCTCTCGAAGATTATACCAGCTTGCTGGCGGTGAAGGTCAAAACGGATAAGGGCGTCAAGGCGATTGACGGGACGCTCTTCGGGAAGAAGGATATACGAGTCGTCCGGATTGACGGCTACGGGATAGATATCGTGCCCGATGGATTCATGCTGGTGACGACCCACATTGATAAGCCGGGCATCATCGGCAGAGTCGGCACCGTTCTGGGCGGCCATAACATCAACATCGCGGGAATGCACGTCGGCCGCGAGGGCATCGGCAAGCGGGCAGTCATGGTCTTGAATGTTGACGATCCGGTTCCCGAATCCGTGATGAAGCAGCTAGGCCAGTTGGACGGGGTAGAGACCGCGAAGCTCGTGCAGTTCGCGTAAGCAATAGCAGTTGGATTGAGATACGCATGGCCCACCAGCCGGGCGAAGCGCAAGCCAGGCCGGTGGGCCTTGTTCACTCGTACTCCTACTCTGCCTCGGAATCGGTATGGGAGAACGTCCAGCATCGCATATCAGGGGCGAGGTCAGAGGGAAACGGCGATGCGGACGAGGTCGCCGTTGGCGGTGTCGAGGAGGCAGAGGTCGGACCCGCCGGATGCGCAGACCACGCCGTACATGGAGTCGCTGTGCGGAATCTCCAACGTGCCCAGGAACTCGCCTTCAGGGGTAAATGCGTCGAGCATCTGCCGTCCGAAGCGCTTGGATGCGAGCAGCACCCAGAGCACATCCGACGAATTCTGCGTATCGAGAGCGATGTCGGCGATCAGAACTGCGTCCTCAGGATGCTCGATGCGCCTGCCCCATGCAGCGACTTCCGAGCCGTCGGCCTTCACCTTCCAAACCCGATAGGGAGGCATGCCGTAGCTCACGTAGATACTCCCTTCGGAATCGGACTCCAGATTGACAAGGCTTGGGTCTAGGCGAGCTCTGTGCCGAGCCGGCGCCGGGAGCGTATTGACCAGATTGCCGATCTCATCGTAGCAGTTGATTAGCTCCACGCCTTCCGCACTAGATAGAACGTAGATTGTGCTGTCAGGCCCGCAGCAGAGACTCAGAACTCCGGGCGCGGCGAACTCCCCAATGCAAGTGCCGGCCTCGTCGTACCGGATAACGACCTCCCTATGGGCATCGGCTAGGCAGAACGTCGAATCCGCGGCGACGGCCACGTTGAGACTGCATTCCCTCTCGGCAATACAAAGGGGCTGGATGACGGAGAAAACGTCAAGCAACCCCTCACCGGCGCGGAACTTGTACACCCGGCCGTTGAGGCCGTCGCTCACGTACACCTCACCGTGCGCATCAACGTCCGCATCATCCAGGCCGACGTCCGCAAGCCCCAGAAACTCCGGCACGTTCAGCCGCCATGTGACTTCCACAGTGCCCACCGCGGGAGACCCTCCATATCGCCGTCTCCACTCACGGGCGAACAGTGACCTTCACGATCACGTGGTTCGTCATCCCAGTCAATGCTTCAACGCCGACGCATCGCCCAGTCAGGTAGGTCTCGTACCACACCTCAAGCGTGTAGTCCCCAGGTGCGGACAAATCCCACCGCCCGTTCCCAGGGCCGCGGGAGAGATCCACGGGGATCAGCCTTCGCTCGCCCGGGCGGAGCGTAACGAAATCCTTCTTAGTATGCGGAGGAAACAGGGCGGCGTTGCCTCTGTACGGAACACTGCGCCCGTCTCTCGTCACGATCACCTTGAACGGAAGCTGATTGCTCTCGAAATATGCCGGAGCAGGTGTGAACCATCCGTTCAGCTTTACCGTCCTGCGCCCCCGGTTCACTAGGGTGAGATTGACCTTCACCTCCCGGCTTGGACGAACCGCGAGGCTCAGCGGGTCTACCAGCAGGCCAACGTCGGTGGTGAGCCCGGTGCGAGTTCCCAGCCCCAGGTATTCATCCATGCGGATCTTGTCTTCGAGGGCCGCGCGCCTGTCAGCCAACCAGTTGCCGGTCCAAACCCCACCGACTCCGGCAGCCAGGAATGCCAGCAGGATCAACCCATACTTATATACCCGGCGGCCGCGCACGGAATCGTGCTCGTGCCGTTCTGCCTTGCTCATTTCTGGATCTCCACGTCGCAAGAGCTGCCCTAACCTCCCGGATGGGAATTACACACAAATCATACCACATATCGCGCTGCCCGGTCACGGTGATCCTCGATGCTGGATGCGTAACAGCAATGAGTAGGGCATCTGGGTTCCAAGTTTCAGGTCTTAAGTTTCAAGTTGGACGTTCGACGTT